>Ga0255338_1000158_pt1:172500-281249 | contig 281249 bp, 244 predicted proteins | sample MeOH1_35cm_T4_19_FD_203715 | JGI IMG/M metagenome (GOLD analysis project Ga0255338, IMG submission 203715) | Sandy soil microbial communities from University of British Columbia, Vancouver, Canada - MeOH1_35cm_T4_195 | ecosystem: Engineered > Artificial ecosystem > Sand microcosm... | reverse complement strand
GCTCCTTCACGGTGGACGGCAAGAAGCACACGCTGGTGTTCGAAGGCGACACCGCGATGATCGACGCCGACAAGGCCGTCGCCGACGTGCAGAAGATCGTCGTGGCCGCGAAGAACGTGATGGGCCCGCTGCAGTATCCGCACTATCACTTCTTCAGCATGGTGGTGGAATCAGGTGGCGGCCTGGAGCACAAGAACAGCTTCCTCGGCATGGCCAATCGATTCGCGACGAGAACCGATCGCGCCTACAAGGGCTGGCTCGGCCTGATCGCGCACGAGTATTTCCATAACTGGAACGTCAAGCGGCTGCGGCCGGTGGAGCTCGGCCCGTTCGATTACGAGAACGAAAACTACGTGAAGATGCTGTGGGTCGCGGAAGGCTTCACCGATTACTACGCCGACGTGCTGCCGAAGCGCGCCGGGCTCGACAGCAAGGACGAATTTCTCGACGGCATCTCGAGCCAGATCGAACAGGTGCAGACCATTCCCGGCCGTCTCGTCACGCCGCTCAACATGGCGTCGTTCGATACCTGGATCAAGCAATACCGCCCCGACGAGAATCTCGCGAACGTCAGCATCAATTACTACCCGAAGGGCGCGGTGATCGCGTTCCTGCTCGATGCGAAGATCCGCAAGGCGACCAATGGCGCGCGATCGCTCGATACCGGCATGCAGTGGGCGATGCAGCGCTACTCGGGCGAGAAGGGCTACACGCCGGATCAGTTCTACGCGGTGATGAGCGAAGCGGCCGGCAGCGACCTGAAAGGCTGGTTCGCGAAGACCGCGGAATCCACCGAGGAACTGGACTACACCGAGGCGCTCGATTACTACGGCCTGCGCTTCCGTCCCGTCGACATGCGCAACGCCCGCGCTTACATCGGCGGCGGCACGCGCAACGACGCCGGCCGGCTGGTGATCACGTCGGTTCGCCGCGGCACCCCGGGCATCGATGCCGGCCTGAACGTGGACGATGAAATCATCGCGATCGATGACGTGCGGGTCAGGGCCGACGGCCTCGCCGCTCGACTCGACCAGTACAAGCCCGGCGACAAGATCTCGATGCTGGTCGCCCGGCGCGATCGCCTGATCAAGCTCGACGTGACGCTGGGACCGGAACCGGGCCGTTCCTGGAGGCTCGAGCCGTTGCCGAATGCAACCGCTGAGCAAACCGCGCACCTGAACGCCCTGATGGACGGGAAATAAGCCGGTTTCCCCAACCTTTCGGGTTCAAATGCCGTCTATGCATACGGCATATGAAGACACACCCGTACTTCGGCCTGATTCTGGCCGCACTGGCGTTTTCGGCAGTCACGGCCTTTGCCTCCTCTGATGAGAAGCGCCTCACCGTGGCCGCGGCGGATGCGGTCGCGGTTCCCGCGACCAGCCCGATCGTTCTCGACGGCAAGCTGAACGAAGAAATCTGGCAACAGGCCCCGGCCATCGTCGATTTCATTCAGCGCGATCCCGATGAAGGCCAACCGCCGGCGATGCGCACGGAAGCGCGCATTGCCTATGACGATGTGGCGTTGTATGTGGGGGTCCGCGCGTTTGATCCGGAGGCCGCGAAGATCACCGGCATCCTGACGCGGCGCGATCAGCGCTCACCCTCCGACTGGATCCGCATCGTCCTCGACTCATATTTCGATCGCCGCTCCGCCTACGAGTTCGGCGTCAATCCGGTGGGCGTCAAGACCGATCGGTATTACTTCAATGACGGCCAGAGCGACGACAGCTGGGACGCCGTGTGGGACGTGCAGGTGCAAAAGAGTCCCGACGGATGGGAAGCGGAATTCCGGATCCCGTTTTCGCAGCTGCGCTTCAACACCATGAATGGCGGCCCGATCGGGTTTGCGGTCATTCGCGAAGTCGGCCGCCTGGCGGAAACCTCGTCGTGGCCGCTGCTGTCGCGCAACGCCAACGGGTTCGTCTCGCAGTTTGGGGAGCTGCGCGGGCTGAAGATGGCGGGCAAGCCGAAGAAGTTCGAGCTGATGCCGTACTCGCTTGGCAAGATCGATACGAAGTCGGTGGATGTGCGCGATCCGCTGACGGACTCCCCCGATCCGGGCGGGTCGTTCGGCCTCGACATGAAATACGCGGTCACGCCGGGCCTGACGCTGACCGCGACCGCGAATCCGGACTTCGGCCAGGTCGAAGCCGATCCCGCCGTCGTCAATCTCGACGCCTTTGAAACGTTCTTCCCCGAGCGCCGCCCGTTCTTCGTCGAAGGCTCGGGCACGTTCCGTTTCAACATGGACTGCAACGACGGCGCTTGCACCGGCATGTTCTACTCGCGCCGCATCGGCCGCGCGCCGCAAGGATCGGCGCTGACCACCGACGACGAATACTCGAAGGCGCCGGACTCGGCGACGATCATCGGCGCGGCAAAACTGACCGGGCGCCTGGCCGGGTTCTCCCTCGGCGCCTTGACGGCCGCGACCGCGCGCGAGGATGCCGAGATCGCCGGCGTCAATTCAGTGGGCCATCGCAATCAGACCGTGGAACCGCTTACCGGCTATACGGTGCTGCGCGCGCGCAAGGAATTCAGCAACCAGTCGTCGCTCGGATTCATGACCACCTCCACCAATCGCCAGCTCGATTCGGACGTCAGCTTCCTGGCGGATAACGCCTATGCGGGCGGCGTGGATTACGACTGGCGCCTGTCGAAGATGTACAGCATCACCGGGTATTTCGCGGGCACCCACATCAAGGGCAGTCCCGAGGCGATCGAGCGGCTCCAGGAAAACACCGTTCATACCTTCCAGCGTCCTGACGCCGACTACATGGGTGTCGACGCCAGCGCGTCGTCTTTGAGCGGGCACGCCGGATCGGTGTCGTTCGGCAAGATCTCGGGCGAGAGCACGCGCTTCAGCACGTTCGTCGGCTACAAGTCGCCGGGCTTCGACACCAACGACCTTGGCTTCATGCGCCGCGCCGACGAATTGAGCCAGTCGAACTGGTTCCAGTGGCGCAACTTCAAGCCGGGCAAATACGTCCGCACGCGCAACTTCAACATCAATCAGTACCAGGGATGGAACTTCGGCGGCGACCGCACCTATTCGGGCGGCAACATCAATTCTCACTGGACCTTCACCAACTACTACAGCGTTGGCGGCGGCTTTAACCTCGATGCGGCGCCGTTTCGCGATCGCGTCACGCGGGGCGGACCCGGCGTGCTCGGCAACCCGAGCAAGTTCAACCTCTGGTACTACGCGAACACCGACAACCGCAAGGCGCTGTCGTTCTACTACAACGGCGGGCACTGGGTGGATACCAGGAACAGTTCGCGCCAGGACATCAGTCCTGGATTGAACTGGCGCGCGACCTCTTCGATGTCGCTGAACATCGGCCTGCGCTACTCGATCAATCACGATGATTCACAGTGGGTGACGAACGAGGACCTTGCGGCCGGCGGGCAGCGCTATGTGTTCGGCCGCATCGACCAGAAGACGGTGTCGTTCAACACCCGCTTCAACTACACGATGTCGCCGAACCTGTCGCTGCAGGTCTACGCCGAGCCGTTCGTCAGCGCGGGCCAGTATTCGAACTACAAGGAACTGGTGGACGGCCGCGCCGAAAAATACGAGGACCGTTATCGTCCTTACAACTACTCGGGCAGCGCCGACTTCAACATCCGCTCGTTCCGCACCACCAACGTGCTGCGCTGGGAGTATCGCCCGGGCTCGCAGTTGTTCCTGGTGTGGCAACAGGGCAAGTCGGACTACCAGGACTACGGTGATTTCCGTTTCGGGCGTGATTTCGGAGGCGTTTTCTCCGCTCCGGCCCGCAATGTGTTCCTGATCAAGTTCAGCTACTGGCTGAACATGTAGGCCAACAGGCCAGCAGGCTAGCAGGCCAGCAGAAAAATTCCCTGCTAGCCTGCTGGCCCGCTAGCCTGCTAGCCTGCTAGCCTGTGTCCATTCGCGACAATATCCGCGATTTCTTCCACGGCGCCGCTTACGGTCAATACGAACGCGAGCTGCGCCGTCAGGCCGCCGAGCTGAACGACCTCTTCCTCCTGTTGTGCTACATGGAGGTCGTCGGCCTGCCCAATCCTGCGACGCTCTATCTGCTCGACGTCTATCCGTTCATCCTCGAGCAGTTCCATCTCTGGCACAAGCGCATGGGCATGGATCGATCGCCGCTCGGAAACCTGCCGTGTTGCTAGCATGCGCGCGCTAATCGACAGGCGCGTCCTGTTCTTCGGCGGCAAGGGCGGCGTCGGGAAGACGACGTGCGCGTCGGCGATGGCGTTGACGGCCAGCCGGGCCGGCAAGCGCGTGCTGCTGGTCTCGACCGATCCCGCGCACTCGACCTCGGACATGTTCGAGCGGCCGATTGGGCCCGAGCCGGTGCAGTTGTTGCCGAACCTGCATGGCCTCGAGATCGACGGCGCGTTCGAAGCGCAGCGCTATGTCGCGAACGTCAAGGAGCAGATCAGCAGCCTGTTCGGCCATCACATCCTCAAGGAAGCGAACAAGCAGATCGATCTGGCGGCGAGCATGCCCGGTGCCGAAGAGATGGCGCTGTTCGATCGCATCGGCGGCTTGATCCGCGGCGAAGACGATCGGTTCGATCTGATCGTCTTCGACACGGCGCCGACCGGCCACACGCTCCGGCTGATTCGCATGCCGGAGTTGATGGAAGCGTGGATTCGCGCGCTGTCGCGCTCGCGGCGGGCGATGCTCGGCATCGAGCAGGACGATAAGACCGACCCGGTGATGCTGTCGCTGGCCCAGCGCCTCGAGCACCTGCGGGAATTTCGCGCGCGCCTGCTCAGTCCGCGGCTGTGCGCGTTCGTCCTGGTCCTCGTCGCCGAGCGGCTGCCGATCGAAGAGACCTCGCGCGCGATTGAACAACTGCAGGAGGCCGGCGTGACGATTGGCGGACTGGTGGTCAATCGGGTGCTGCCGGCATCGAGTCCGGATCCATTCCTGCAATCGCGGCATCAACAGGAACAGATCTACCTCGACGAGATCGACAAGCGTTTTGCGTCGCACGCGCTGGTCCGCGTTCCCCAGTTGCCGTCGGACGTCCACGGCGTGACCACCCTTGAACACCTGGCCGGCCTTCTGGCCGCAGAGAAAGCCTTTCAGTAGGAGAGACGGTCATCATGAAGTTCACTCGCCCCGATCAGTCAGAGTTCGCGCCTTTTTACGCCGGCTACGTTGGCAAGGTCCCGGATAGCGGGCCGGCCGCGTTGATGAAGGAGCAGATCGGCCAGCTCGACACCTTGCGCGCGCTGCCCGAAGACAAGGCCAACTACGCGTATGGCGCCGGCAAGTGGTCGGTCAAGGAATTGATCGGCCACGTCGCCGATGCGGAGCGCGTCTTCAGCTATCGGCTGACCCGCATCGCCCGCGGCGACAAGACGCCGCTGTCAGGCTTCGACGAGAACGCCTGGGCGAAGACGGCGCCGCACGCCCGGCGCCGCATCGCCGACGTCGTCGACGAAATGATCGCGGTGCGGCGCGCCACGCTGGCGCTCGTCGACTCGCTCGACGAATCGACGATCGGCAACGTCGGCCTCGCCAACAACAACTCGATCTCGGCGCGCGCCATCTGCTGGATCATGGCCGGCCACACCAAGCATCACCTCGACATCCTCGCCGAACGCTATGGGGTAAAGTACTAAGACAGATGAAATTCGCCCCCGAGTACGTCGAACACGTCCTCAACGACGTGTTTGAGGATGCGAAGGTGCTGCTGTTGTCGCCGTTGATGGCGATCAACTACGCGCACCTGGTGATGTTGACCGAGCAAGGCATGATTTCGGCTGCGGACGCGCGCGCGCTCCGCGCCGCGCTCGACGGCATCTCGCTCGCCGAAGTTCGCCAGGTCAAGTACGACGGCACCTACGAGGACCTGTTCTTCTACATCGAACGGCTGATCGATCAGGCCTGCGGTGTCGACGTTGCCGGCCGCCTCCACACCGCGCGCAGCCGCAACGACCTGGCGATGACCATGTACCGGATGCGGCAGCGCGACTTCCTGGTGAACCTGGGCGACGCGCTGTTGAATCTGCGGCAGGCGTTGATCGCGCTGGCCGACCGCCACAAGGACACGATTTACGGCGCGCATACCCACACGCAGCCGGCGCAGCCGACGACGATCGCGCATTACCTGCTGGCGGTGATCGAACAGCTCGAACGCGACACCGTGCGCCTGGCCGCGGCTTTCGAATCGACCAATCGCAACCCGCTCGGTGCCTGCGCGATCACCGGCACCGGCTTCCCGATCGATCGCAATCGCACCAGCGAGCTGCTCGGCTTCAGCGGGCCGACCTGCAACACCTACGGCAGCATTGCGACCGTGGACTACTTGTTGGAAAGCGTCGCCGCGACCAGCATCCTGATTGTCGGCCTCGGCCGGTTCGTCCAGGACATGCTGCTGTGGTGCACGATGGAATTCGGCTACCTGCGCTTGAGCGACGGGTTCGTGCAGGGCAGCAGCATCATGCCGCAGAAGCGCAACCCGGTGGCGCTGGAACACGCCCGCGTGATTGGCAGCAAGGCCGTCGGCCAGGCGCAAGCGGTGCTGATGGCCGTCCACAACACGCCGTTTGGCGACATCAACGACACCGAAGACGACCTGCAGCCGCTGGTCGCGTCCACGTTTCGCGATGCGATTCGCGTGGTGACGCTGATGGGCGCGGCCATGAGCCTGGCGGACTTTGATGTCGCCAAGCTCGCCTCCCGCGCCGGCGTCGGCGGCACCACGCTCACCGAACTCGCCGACACGCTGGTGCGCGAACACGGCATGCCGTTCCGGAACGCGCACGCCATCGCCGCGAAGTTCTTGAAGGCCCAGACGGAGGCGCCGTCCGTGCCGCTGTCGACCGCCTTGGCCCAGGTCTCGACGGCCGTGCTCGGTCACCCCCTGGATTACAGTGAAGCGGACTTGCAGCGCATCATGAGTCCCGCACATTTCGTCGAGGTCCGCACGACCTACGGCGGACCGGCTCCGTCAGAAACCGCGCGCGCGATCGCGGAATCGCAGAAGAAACTGGCCGCCGACCGCGCCTCGTGGAACGCACGACGCAAGGTGTTGGCCGACGCCGAAGCGAATCTCGCCGCAAAGGCAAAAGCGCTGTGATCCTCACCTCGATGAAGGGCACCTACGTTCGCGTGGCGATCACCTGGGTGGTGACGCTGCTCGCTCTTTACGCCTTCCAGACCTACTTCACCCGCTGACATGCGCACCGTCGACTGGATCGTCGTCGTCGTCTATCTGGTCTGGGTGGTTGGCGACGGCCTGCGCCAGGCGCGCAAGTCCAAGGACGTCGAAAACTACCTGCTGGCGGGCCGCAGCCTGCCGTGGTGGCTCGTCGGATTGTCGGTGATGGCCACGCAACTGTCGGCGATCACGATGATCGGCACGACCGGCCAGGCCTACGTCAACGGCATGCGCTTCCTGCAGAACTACTACGCGCTGCCGATCGCGATGGTGATCCTGTCGCTGACGCTGGTGCCGTTCTTCCATCGCGCCAACGTCTTCACCGCGTATCAATACCTCGAAACGCGTTTTGACTCGAAGGTCCGCACGTTTACCGCGCTGCTGTTCCTGTTTTCACGCAGCCTGTCGTGCAGCGTGGTGATCTCGGCGCCCGCCGTGGTGATGTCGGTGATTCTCGGGCTCAACGTCACGCTGACCTGCCTGTTGATCGGTATTCCGACGACGATCTTCACGATGTTCGGCGGCGTGCGGGCCATCGCCTACACGGACTTCAAGCAGATGTTTGCGGTCATCGCCAGCCTGCTGATCGCCGTTACGGTCCTGATCCTCGGGTTGCCGCATTCGGTGGGCGTCGGCGATGCGTTGCGGATTGCCGGCACCACCGGCCGGCTGCAAATGTTCGACTTCCGCCTCGACTTCACCGAGCAGTACACCTTCTGGTCGGGCACGATCGCGGCGCTGTTCCTGTTTCTCTCCTACTTCGGCACCGATCAGAGCCAGGTGCAGCGCTACCTGTCAGCGAAGTCGGAAGACGAAGCGCGGTCGTCGCTGTTGATGAGCGCGTTCTGGAAGATCCCGCTGCAGGCGCTGGTGTTGATCGTCGGCGTGCTGACGTTCACGTTCTACCTGTTCTCGCAGCCGCCGCTGCTGTTCAATCCTGTCCATGACGGCCAGGTGCGGGCCAGCGGCCGCGCCGCTGAGTACGCCACCCTCGAACAGCAATTCGATTCCGCCATCGCCAGGCGCCGCGATGCGGCCACGCAGCTGGCGGCCGTTTCGACGGATGCCGCGGCGAAAGCGGCGAGCACCGCGCAGTTCAAGACTGCCGACGACGAAGTGAAGCGGGTGCGCGCCGCCGCCGTCGGCATCGTCAAGGACGTGTCGGGCGATCGCTCGTATAACGACGTCAACTACGTCTTCCCGACGTTCGTGACGACGAAGATCCCGATGGGACTGGCGGGCTTGATCGTCGCCGCGATCATCGTCGCGGCGATGTCGGCGTCGTCCGCGGAGCTGTCGGCGCTCTCGACCGCCAGCGTCATCGACTTCTACAAGCGCTTCGGTCCGAAGGATGCCGACGATCAGCACGTGCTGATGGCATCGCGGCTGGCGACGTTGTTCTGGGGATTGTTTGCGTCGATCGTCGCGATCTGGGCGGTCGAATTGGGATCGCTGATCGAAGTCGTGAACCGGTTTGGCTCGCTGTTCTACGGATCGATCCTGGGCGTCTTCATCCTGGCCGTCGGCTTCAAGAACGCCAACAGCACCGGTGCGCTGGCCGGCATGATCGTCGGCATGAGCGTGATCGTCAGCCTCGCGACCTTTACCAAGCTCGCGTTTCTCTGGCACAACCCGATCGGCGCCGCGGTCGTCGTCAGCGTCGGCCTGATCGTCAGCGCCCTCACCGGCGGCAATCGGAAGGTGGCGACGAACCGCTAGGTTCGTCGATCTGTCATGGGCCGCATGATGCTCGGCGCGATCGTCGCCGTGATCGCGCTCATGACGCTGTCATGGGCCCTCGGCGAATTTCTCCGCCAGCGCAAAGACAAATAGCCCCTGATCCCTAATCCCTAATCCCTAATCTCTAATCCCTGATCCCCGATCCCCGATCCCCGATCCCTGATCCCTGCCTAAATCCTGTCCAAATCGTCTTTCCCGATGACGACGTTCCACGCCAGCAGCTCGTACTGCACCACGCCCGCCTGGTAATACGGGTCCGCATCGCGGATCGCATCGAGCGTCCTGGCCGAGTTCTCGTCGGGCACGCGCAGCAGCATCATCCCGCCAAAGCGCGGATCGTGCGGACCGGCGGCGACGAGCATCCCGTCCTCTTTCAGCTTTCGTTGGAAAGCGCGGTGGCCCTCCTGGTGGGCAATGACTTCTTCGAGGGGGCGGCGGTAGCGAATCAGCGCGAGGGCATACATCGGAACAGGATACTTCAGTCCCACAAACGGACACTTTTGCGGGTCCAGCCAACCGTCTCAGGTTGGTAACCGTCTATTCATCAGCGAGTTACACGAACAGGGCAGACTGGTACGGTCCTCGCTATAAGACCAGCCGGAACGGCGAACATGGCAACCTTTCGACCTTCAACCGACCGACCCAGGCAGGCGCCCCCGAGCCGCTTCTGGCCGCGACTGCTGAGCGCGGTCAGCGTCACGTCGGTGGTGCTCGCGCCGGTGGCGGCGTTGTCGTTGTGGCTGTTGATTAGCGATCCGGTGACCGCGGCCGCGGTGATGGAGCGCGGCGACCTGATGCCGGTGCTCGTCGCCCTCGTGAAAATTCTCGGCAAGACGCTGATGTCGGTGATGTCGGCGCTTTAGCGGCGTTGCCGCCTAAAATAGGCGGATGCCGTCACTGACGTTTCTGGGCGCTGCGCGCACCGTTACCGGTTCCAAGCATCTCCTCGAAATTGACGGCAAGCGGGTCCTGTTCGATTGCGGATTGTTCCAGGGATTGAAGGAGCTGCGCGAGCGCAACTGGTCGCCGCTGCCGATTCAGCCGCAGACCATCAGCGCCGTCGTCCTCACCCACGCGCACATCGATCACACCGGCTGGCTGCCGCGGCTCGTCTCGCAGGGATTCAAGGGACCGGTGTATTGCACGGCCGGCACCGCCGATCTGTGCAAGCTGGTCTTGCCTGATGCCGCGCATCTCCAGGAAGAGGATGCGAAGTTCGCGAACAAGCGCGGCTTCTCGAAGCATCAACCGGCGATGCCGCTCTACACCGAGGAGGATGCGGCGCTGGCGCTGTCGCGGTTGCAGCCGCAGCCGTTCAACAAGAAGGTCACCGTCATTCCCGGTCTCGAGGTGGAGTTCATCAACGCGGGCCACTTGCTCGGCTCGTCGTACGTGCTGGCCACTCGTGCGGACCAGAGCGGTGGGCGCATTCTTTTTGGCGGCGATCTTGGTCGCTACTCGCGTCCCATCCTGCCGGATCCCTCGCCGGGCGTGGCGGCCGACGTGTTGTTGCTGGAATCCACCTATGGCGACCGCCTGCATCCCAGGGAAGACGATGGCGCGGCGCTGGCGCAGATCATCACCGAGACGGTCGCGCGTCGCGGCAAGGTGATCATCCCGGCGTTTGCGATCGGTCGCGTCGAAGAATTGCTCTACTGGTTATTCAAGCTCGAAGACGCGGGGCGGCTGCCGAAGCTGCCGATCTATGTCGACAGCCCGATGGCCCTCAAGGGCATCGAGTTCTACAGTTCGCGCACCGACGAACTCGACAAGGAGGTCCTCGAAATGCGCCGCCAGCTGCCGCGCTTTACCGCGGTGAACTCCGCGATGGAGTCGAAGGCGCTCGTCGAGAACGACACTCCGGCGGTGATCATCGCCTCGAGCGGCATGGCCACGGGCGGCCGTGTCGTGCATCACCTGTTTGCCGGCCTGCCGGACGCGAGAAATACCGTGCTGTTCGTCGGATACCAGGGCGCCGGCACTCGCGGCCGCATCCTGGTCGACGGTGCGCAGTACGTGAAGATGTTCGGCCAGCAGGTGCCCGTCCACGCCAAAATAGAGAAGCTCGACGGCATGTCCGCTCACGCGGATGCCGGCGAGATCATCAGGTGGCTGCGGACGTTGCCGCGTGCGCCGAAGACGACATATCTCGTGCACGGTGAAACCGGCGCGCAGGAAGCGTTGAAGGCGCGCATTACGAAAGAGCTCGGATGGAACGTAGAGATCCCCAACCACGGTCAGAAAGTCGACCTGCCGCTGTAGAGGCGTCGCGGCCGTACCTCCTCGAGCAGATCGGGGAGGCGGCGGTCGTGCAGCTCTACGCCGACGGCTTCGACAAGCTGACCGTCAGGGAAAAGACGCTCGTCTGGCATCTGTATCGTGCCGCCCTGGCGGGACGCGACATTTATTACGACCAGCGTCATCGCCACAACCTCGGGATTCGCCACCTGCTCGAGCAGATCCTGCGTTTCCCGTCGGGCGTCCCCGCGGACACGCTGGCCGAGTTGAAGCGGTACACCAAGCTGTTCTGGCTGAACACGGGACCGTACAACAACCTGACCGCGAGAAAGTTCCTGCTCGCCCTCGATCGCCAGCGACTGATCGAAGCAATGGAGATCGCGGCCATCAACGGCGCGAAGTTTCGGCTGGATCCGGGCGAGTCGATCGCCAAGCGCGTCGAGCGGTACGCGCGGATGTTCTTTGATCCGGACTTCGAGCCGATGGTGACGTGCAAGACACCGGGCGACGGGCAGGACATCCTCGCGTCGAGCGCGAACAACTTCTATGACGGCGTCACGATGGCCGATCTCGAGGGATTCGAGGAAAAGAACCAGCTCAATTCGCGTCTCGCCAAGCGTGACGGCCAGCTGGTCGAAGAGGTTTACAAGGTCGGCGGCCTCTACGACCGCGAGTTGAGCAATATCGTCTCGCATCTGCGCGAGGCGGCGGCGCTGGCGCCGGAGCCGTTTGCCAGGGCGCTGCTGGCCCTGATCAAATGGTACGAGACCGGCCTCGAAAGCGATCGCGAAGCGTTCGATATTGCCTGGGTCCAGAACCGTGATTCCGCCGTCGACACCATGAACGGCTTCATCGAGGTCTATACCGACGCGCGCGGCATGAAAGGCGCGTGGGAAGGCGTGGTGTATTACGCCAACCACGAGAAGACCGACAAGATCCGCGCGCTGGCCACGCACGCGCAGTGGTTCGAGGATCACCTCCCGGTCGATCCGAAATACCGCAAGCCGACCGTGCAAGGCGTGTCGGCACAGGCGATCGAAGTGGTGGTGGAAGCGGGCGACTCCGGCCCGATCACCCCGATCGGCGTCAATCTTCCAAACGACCAACGCATCCGCGAACAGTACGGCAGCAAGTCCGTGTCCCTGTCGAACGTCCTCGACGCCTACGAGCGATCGATGCCCGACACCTTCCGCCAGGAATTTGCGTGGGACGATGCGGAGGTGGAGCGGGCGAAGCGGTGGGGCGCCTTTGCGGGAGAGTTGACCACGGAAATCCATGAAGTGCTCGGGCACGGCTCCGGCCGCATGGCCGATCACATTGCCGTCACGCCGCAGGATCTCCTGAAAGAGCAGTACTCCGCGCTCGAAGAAACGCGCGCCGACCTGGTGGCGCTGTACTTCGTCGCCGATCCGTATCTCGCCACGCTGGGCCTCGTGCCGGCCGACGAGCAGCAAGCCGTCGTGCAGACCGAATACGAAGCCTACGCGCGCAACGCGCTCGTGCAACTGCGGCGCGTCCGCATCGGCGCGCAGCTGGAAGAGGACCACATGCGCAATCGCCAGGCGATCGTGCATTGGCTGCTCGGCAACACCAAATCCATCGACGTGCGCCGCCGCGACGACAAGACCTTCTTCGTCGTCGTCGACACCGACGCGTTCCACGACGGCGTCGCCCGGTTGCTCGCGGAAGTCCAGCGGATCAAGTCCGAGGGCGACTATGCGGCAGCCCGGGAGCTGTTCGAGACCTACGGCGTGCATTTCGATCCCGAAATGCGCGACGAAGTCGTCGCGCGCGTCGATCACTTGAACCTGCCGTCGTATACCGGCTTCGTGATGCCGAAGCTGGAGCCGGTGACAGACGGCAGCGGCGCGATCGTCGACGTGAAGATTTCGTATCCGTGCGACCTGACCTCTCAAATGCTCGAATACTCTGACTTGTAAAGGGGTCTGACCCTGCCAATGCGAAAAACGTTTCAGTTTCTGCCGATCGCGCTGATCTGTTTCGCGACAGTAGCCTCCGCCCAGTCGATCCAGGAGCGATTGCTGCAGGTCGAGGATGCGCGAGCGAACACCGCCGATGACCTCGGGACCCTCCAGCAGGCGCTGCAAGGCAGCACCAGGCGCACCGCGATTCGCGCCGTCGGCCGACTCGAACGGCCCGAGATGATCCCGCTGATTGCGGCGGCGCTGAATGACGGCGTCGGCATCCGCGCGGAGGCCGCCAACGCCCTGGCGCAAATGGCCCGCACGCCGGCCGCGGTCGCCGAAGTGCAGAAGCTGTTGCTGGCGCGCGCGGCGACGGATGCGGGCCTCGGCACCTGGGAATCGTGGGGCGAGATTGCCGCGGCACTCGGCCGGTTGCCGTACGACACCGGCGCCCAAGTGGCCGAGACTGAAGCGGTGTTGCTGCAAGGCCTGCCGGCGCCGGATTCCATGAACGACGTCGAGACGGCCGCGCTCATGGGATCGGCGCGCGGTCTTGAATCGCTCACGCGCACGGTGCGCGGCAAGAAACTGCCGCCGCTCGGCGAGCGCACCTGGGATCTGCTGCGATGGGCGGCAACCGCCCAGCGTCCGGCCGCCGATCCGCGTTCAGCGGTGATTCGCCGATTGGCGATGGCGTCGCTCGTCACCGGCAATCAGGCGAGCGCATCGGTGATCGAGCGCGGCCTGCACGACAGCGACGTCGAAGTGCGCCGCTTTGCCGCGGCCGCCGCGGCAACCGATGCGCGCGTCGAGGATCGCGATCGCATCATCAGGATCGCCCTCGCCGACAAGGAGCCGCGCGTGCGGCTCGAAGCCCTGCGCGCCTGGGGCCGGCTGCTGCAAAAGACCTCCTGCGCGCCGATCCTGGCAGCGGTGAAGGACGGCAATCCGCATGTCAGCTTGCAGGCGATCGATCAGCTTGGCGCGGCCTGTCCCGCGACGGAATCACCCGCGGCCGACCTCACCGCCATCGTCAACACACTCAGCAACGCTCCGCGAACCTGGCACGCACCCGCGCACGCGATCGTCTCGCTGGCTCGCCAGCAACCGGAGGCCGCAAGGCAGGCGCTGCCGCGATTCGTGCAGCATCCCACCTGGCAAGTTCGCATGTATGCGGCACGGGCCGCGGGGGTGCTGGCGTCGATGCCGGATTTGACGACGCTGTCGGGCGATTCGAATGACAACGTGCGCGAAGCTGCCCTGTCGGCGTTACTCGACCTGAAACGCGCGGAGACGGCGGACATTGCGATCGGCCAGCTGACGCGTCCTGACTACCAGTTGATCATCACCGCGACCAAGGCCCTGGAAGACAAGTCGAACGCGCCGAAGGCGACGACGCCGCTGCTGACCGCACTCGGGCGGATCACCGCGGAGCACCGGGATACCTCGCGCGATCCGCGCATGGCGATCCTCGAGCGCCTGCGTTCGTACGGCGATGCATCGCAGGCGGTCAATCTCGAAGGCTACTTGAAGGATTTCGATCCGGCGATCGCGCAGAAGACGGCGGAGATCCTGACGGCGTGGACCGGCCGGCCGCGCTCCGCCGCGCCGCAGCCGCAGACGGCGCCGGGCGTGTCGATGGCGGCGGTGAATGCGCTCAGAGCCAAGTCGCTGCGATTCCACATGGCCGGACTCGGCCACTTCGACATCGCCCTCGATGTCGATGCCGCGCCGTTGACGGCGATCCGCATCGCGCGCCGTGCCACCGAGGGTTATTACAACGGCTTGACCTTCCATCGCATCGCGCCGAACTTCGTGATCCAGGGCGGCAGCCCCGGGGCGAATGAATACAGCGGCGAGAACTTCTTCATGCGCGACGAACCCGGACTGCACCTGCGCGGCACGGTCGGTGTCTCGACCCGCGGGCGCGACACCGGCGACGCGCAAATCTTCGTCAACCTGATCGACTCACCGCGTCTCGATCACATCTATACCGTGTTCGGCACCGTGGCCACCGGCATGGACGTGGTCGACGGCATTCTCGAAGGCGATGTGATCGAGCGCGTCGAGCTGGTCAATCGTTGATTTCCGCTCGCCTGCCGAAGAACCTGCAGCCCAACGCCGTGGCGCGCGCGATCGATGCGAAGCGCCGCAGCGGAACGCCGATCGTTGACCTGACGGAGACCAATCCAACGAGCGCCGGGTTGTCGTATCCGGCCGCGATCCTCGAGCCGCTCGCGAACCCGCGCGCGCTCGAATACGATCCGCAGCCGCTCGGCCTGTGGGCGGGCCGGGCCGCCGTCGCCGCCGACTTCCGCCGCCGTGGCATCGTCATTTCCGCCGATCGCGTCGCGCTGACGTCGAGCACCAGCGAGGCGTACGCGCTGCTGTTCAAGCTGCTGTGTGACGCGGGCGATGCGGTGTTGATGCCGCACCCCAGCTATCCGCTGTTCGATCACCTCACGCAACTCGAGTCGGTGACGGCGATTCCCTATGCGCTCGAATATCACGGCGCCTGGCGCATCGACATCGATTCGATCAAGCGCGCCGCCACCGAGCGCGTCCGCGCGATCCTGATCGTGTCGCCGAACAATCCGACGGGATCATTCCTGCATCGCGACGACCTGGCAGAGATCTCGACACTGGCCGCCGCGCACGGCTGGGCGATCATCGGCGATGAAGTATTCGCCGACTATCCGCTCGATCCCGCGCCCGAATCGACGCACGTGCTGGCCGGCGCTGACGTGCTCACGTTCAGCCTGGGCGGCCTGTCGAAATCGGCGGGCTTGCCGCAGTTGAAACTGGGCTGGATCGGTGTCGGCGGCCCGACGGAGAAAGTCGACGACGCGCTGGCCGCGTATGAGATCGTCGCCGACACCTATCTGTCGGTCTCGACGCCGGTGCAGGCGGCCGCGGCGGAATTGATCGAGTCTGGCGCTGCCATTCGCGCGCAGATTCACGCGCGAGTTCGCCGTAACCTCGACTCGCTGCGCAAGCTCTCTGCCGGATATCCCTCGATCGATGTGCTGCGCGTCGAAGGCGGGTGGTCGGCGGTGCTGCAAGTGCCGCAGCTGCGATCCGAAGAGGCGCTGGTGCTCGATCTGCTCGAACACGACAACATCCTCGTCCACCCCGGCTACTTCTTCGACTTCGAGCGTGAAGCCTTTCTCGTCATCAGCCTGTTGATTGAACCCGCGGCGTTCGATCGCGCGGTGGCGCTGGTCATGAAGCGCGCGACGGGAGCGGCCTCGTGATGCGCCGGCAGAGCGGAGTCGTCGTGCCGCTGTTCTCGCTGGTCTCGAACCACGGTTGGGGGATCGGCGAGTTCGGCGATCTGCCGATGTTCTCGCGATGGCTGCTCGAAGCCGGGCAGTCGCTCGTCCAGATCCTGCCGATTCACGAGATGCCGTCGATCGAAACGTCGCCGTATTCGGCGTTGACGGCGATGGCGCTCGATCCGATCTACATCACGATGGCGAGCGTCGGCGACTTCGCCGGCCTCGGCGCCGAGCTCGCCCTCGATGGCGCCGAGCAGGCGGAGCTCAAGCGCCTCCAGCAGTCCCCCCGGATCGAATACTCGTCGGTGAGGAAACTCAAGGAGCGCTGGCTCCGTCGATCGTTCGATCGTTTCCTCCGCCTCGAAGTGGCTCGCGGCACGCCGCGGGCGGCGCGCTTCGATACGTTCGTCGCCGCGCAGTCGTGGTGGCTCGATGAGTACGCGCTGTTCCGATCGCTGGCGGCGCTGCACGACGAACGGCCGTGGATGAATTGGCCGGAGCCGCTGGCGCGGGCGGAATCGAAGGCCGTCGAAGAGGCGCGGCGGGTCCTCCACCAGGAAATGACCTATCGCTCCTACCTGCAATGGATCGCCGCCGAGCAGTGGTCCGATGCGAAGCGGCTGTCGTGGCCGGTGCGCGTGTTCGGCGACATGCCGTTCATGATCTCCGCGAACAGTCCCGACGTCTGGGCAAGACAGCACGAGTTCCGCTTCGACGCGACGATCGGCGTGCCGCCGGATGCGTTCAGCGAGACGGGCCAGGACTGGGGCCTGCCGCCGTGGCGGGCCGACGTGATGGCGAAGAACGACTTTGCCTGGATGCGCGCGCGCTCGCGTCGCTATGCCGATCTCTACGACGGTTATCGCATCGATCACCTGGTCGGCCTGTTTCGCACCTACGTGCGGCCGATCGACAAGACGGTCGATCCGTTCTTCGATCCGGTTGAAGAAGCGGACCAGGCCGCGCTCGGCGAGACCCTGATCAGGATCTTCACCGGCGCCCCCTCGCAGCCCGATGTGATCGCCGAAGATCTCGGCTCGATTCCGCCGTTCGTTCGCGGATCGATGGCGAGGCTCGAATTGCCGGGATTGAAAGTGCTGCGGTGGGAGCGGCACTGGGATCGCGACGGCCAGGCGCCGATCGATCCGGTCGAGTTCCCCGAGTGTTCGGTGGCGACGACGGGGACGCATGACATTGAGCCGCTGGCGGCGACACCGGAAGGGGCGACGGAGGAGCAGCGCGTGGCCGTGATGCAGTCGCTGTTGTCCGCGGGCTCCTGTCTCACCCTGATTCCACTGCAGGACGTCTTCGGCTGGGCCGATCGCATCAATACGCCCGCGGTGGTAGACGAGGTGAATTGGACCTGGCGATTGCCGTGGACGGTGGACAGCTGGCTCGATCGCGAAGAGACGGTGTCGCGAGCCGATCAATTGAAAGCCTGGACGCGGAGCGCCGGCCGGTGAGCGAGAACGAGGCAGCACCGCAAGGACCCATTCCCGCGCCCGGGCTCGATGGCGCCACCGGCTGGCTGAACGTCAGCGCGCCGGTCACGATCGAGCAGCTGCGCGGCAAGGTCGTGATTCTCGATTTCTGGACCTATGGCTGCGTCAACTGCATGCACGTCCTGCGCGATCTGAAAACGCTCGAGCAGCGGTTCCCCGACGAGCTCGTCGTGATCGGCGTCCACTCGCCGAAATTCACCAACGAGAAGGACCCGGCCAATCTCAAGCGGATCCTGGTTCGCTACGAGATCGAGCACCCGGTCGCCAACGACGCGAATCTCGAGATCTGGCGCCGCTACGGCGCCAGGGCCTGGCCGACGCGCGTCATCATCGACCCCGCCGGAAATCTTGTCGGCACGGCCCTCGGTGAAGGCAACTTCGAAGGCTTCCTGAATGCCATCCGCACCGTCGTGCGCGTCTTCGACGAGCGTGGCGAGATCAATCGATCGCCCCTGCCGCTCGCTCTTGAACGCCAGCATCACGCCGATCAACCGCTGTTGTACCCGGGCAAGGTCCTCGCCGACGAGAGAAATAATCGGCTGTTCATCTCGGACTCCAGTCACAACCGCATCGTCGTATCGACGCTCGACGGCAGGCTGATCGAAACGATCGGGTCCGGTTTACAGGGCGAGAACGACGGTATTTTTTCGCAGGCGCGCTTCTATCGCCCGCAAGGGCTGGCGCTTGATGCCTCGGGCGACCTTCTCTACGTTGCCGACACCGAGAATCACCAGGTTCGCGTGGTCGATTTCGTCGCGAGGGCGGTGCACACGCTCGCGGGGACCGGCAAGCAAGGCGCGTGGATGGGCCAGGGCGGTGATGCGCTTCGCCTCGACCTGAATTCCCCGTGGGACCTCGCCATCAAACCGGGCATCCTGATCGTCGCGATGGCCGGCTCGCACCAGATCTGGGTGATCGATCTGCTGAACGACCAGGCGTATCCGTATGCCGGCACGGGCGAAGAGGCCAGGCGCGACGGCGCGGTGAACGAGGCGGCATTCGCGCAACCGTCAGGCATCGCGGTCGAGGCCAACACCCTCTATGTGGCGGACGCGGAAGCCAACACGATTCGCGCGCTGGCGTTGCCGCCGGAAAACACCGTCGAGACCCTGGCCGGTGGCGACCTGTTCGACTTCGGCGATCGCGATGGTCACGGCGACACGGTGCGATTCCAGCATCCGCTTGGCATCGCCGCGCGCGACGGCCGCGTTTTCATTGCCGACACCTACAACCACAAGATCAAGGTGCTGGATCCCTCGACGCGAACGGTCTCGACCCTGGCGTCAGGGTTTGCCGAGCCCGGCGGCCTGACGCTGGCAGGGAACACCCTGTACGTGGCCGATACCAACAATCACGCGATTCGCACCATCGATCTGTCGTCCGGGCGAATCGACACGCTCGCCATCCAGGGTTTGACGCCACCCGATGCATGGAGCTACCTTCGCCGCCGATGACTGCGCGACTCCTCGCTGGCGTGCTACTCGGCGGGCTGTGCGTGTCCGCGCAAACGCCCGCGGCGACGGGCACGATCCTGGTGTCGCTGATCGATCGTCCGGTCGGGCGCGAGACGTTCTCGTCGACGATCGATGGCGATGTCACCACGTTCACCGCCGATCTCGACCTGACCGAGCGCAACGGCCGGCTGCAGGTCTCTTCGTCGATGCGGCTGGCCGCCGACCTCACGCCGATCGAGTTCACCGTCAAGGGAAAGTCATATCGCTTCGTTAACGTGGATGCTGCGGTGAAAGTCGCTGGTGGCGTGGCGACGGTGACGAGTCTCGGTGAGACCAGGTCGTTCGAGGCGCCACGGCGATTCTTCACTGCGCAGAGTTATGCGCCGCTCTCGGCGCGCGCGCAGTTGATCAACTACTGGGACACGCACGGCAAGCTCGCGGCGTTGCCGGTGATTCCCGGTGAGCCAACCCGCGATGTGCGCATCGAGCCACGCGGCACCGACGCCATCACCATCGGCGGCGCCAAATCCATCCTGCGTCGTTATTCGGTTGATGGCTTGGTGTGGGGCCGTGAAACCGTCTGGATTGATTCCGCAGGGCGCTTCGCCGCGATCGTCTCGCGCATCCACATCCTGCCGCTGGAGGGTGTGCGCGAGGACCTCAAGGATGCGCTGCCCGCGCTGAAGGCGTCGGCGATCGCCGACCGGATGAACGATCTCGCAACCGAGTTGAAGGAGATCGCGCCGGTCACCGGGCGCGCCTTCGCGCTCGTCAACGCGCGGTTGATCGACGGCACCGGCAAGCCCGCGATTGATCACGCGGTCGTCGTCGTGCGCGACGGTCGAATCACCGCGGCAGGTCCGCGCGCCTCGACCACGATTCCTGCCGGTATGCCGACACTCGATCTCGCCGGCAACACCATTGCTCCCGGCCTGTGGGACATGCACGCGCATGCGGCGCAGATCGAATGGCTGCCGGCGTATCTCGCGGCCGGCGTCACCACGTTCCGCGACATGGGCGGCGAGCAACCGTATTTGATCGCGATGCGCGACACCATCGCCACCGGCAAAGGTCTCGGGCCCCGGGTGTTGTTGGCGGGGCTGGTGGACGGCGATGGCCCCGGTGGTTTTGGGGCGACGATGGCCGCGACACCTGAGCAGGGCCGCGCGGTGGTCGATCGATACAAGGCCGTGGGCTTCAATCAAATGAAGCTCTACACGATCCTGCAGCCCGACGTGGTCTCGGCGATTATCGTGCGCGCCCACCAGCTCGGCATGACCGTGACCGGCCACGTGCCGACATCGCTTGGCCTGATCAAGGCCGTTGAAGCGGGCATGGATCACGTCGCTCATTTGCCCATCAATGGCGATCCGCAATCGCCGCAGACCCGCGCCACGATCGATCTGTTGGCGAAACACAAGACCGTGATCGATCCGACGCTGCCGTGGAACGAGTTGCTGGGTCATGCGCCGGAGACCAGGCTCGAAACCTTCGAGCCTGGATTCGCGCATGCGCCGCCGGCACTGCTGGCGAATTACCGCAGCGTCAAGAACGACACCGATGCCGCAACCGCACAGCGACGCGTTCGCGAATCGGAAGTGATGGTGAAGGCGCTGTTCGATGCCGGCGTGCCGATCGTCGCCGGCACCGATGGCGCCTTGCCCGGTTACAGCCTGTTGCGCTCGATCGAGATGTACGTCGAGGCCGGGCTGACGCCGATGCAGGCGATCGAATCCGCGACCCGGGTGCCGGCCGAGTCGATGGGGCTCGGCAAGGACTCGGGCACGGTTGAAGCCGGCAAGCGGGCCGACTTGATCGTGTTGACCGCCGATCCGCTGGTCAGCATCTCCAACATTCGCAAGCTGCGTTACGTGATCGCCAACGGCCGCGTGCTCGAACCGGCCAAGCTCTGGACGGCCGCAGGATTCCAATGATGCACATGACTCGACGGTCGGCGCTCGCGCTGTTATTTGCCGGCGCACTCAGCGTGGTGTGCGCGGCCTCGGCGGTACTTCCGCCCGAGCGCGCGATCGTGATCCTCATCTCGCTCGATGGCTTTCGCTGGGATTACCTCGATCGCTTCTCTCCGCCGAACCTCAAGAAACTGGCGAAGCAGGGCGTGCGCGCCGAAGGCCTCATTCCGCAGTTCCCCTCGAAGACCTTTCCGAATCACTACACGCTCGTCACCGGCCTGACGCTCGCGCATCACGGCATCATCTCGAACAACATGCGCGCCGCTGATATTCCGGGCGAGTTCTCGATGGACAACCGCGAGGCGCTGGCCGATCCGCGATGGTGGGGCGGTGAGCCGATCTGGAACACCGCCGAGCGACAGGGCCGGCGGGCGGCCGACATGTTCTGGCCAGGATCAGAAACCAAGATCAACGGCCGGCAGGCGACCTTCTGGGTGCCGTTCGACAACGACCTGCCGAACAGCGAGCGCGTCAATCGCGTGCTGGGCTGGTTGAAGCTGCCTGAAAAAGAACGGCCGTCGTTTCTCACGCTGTATTTCAGCGACGTCGATAACGCCGGCCATAGCCGCGGGCCCGATTCGCAGGAGGTCCGGGACGCCGTGCTCAAGGTCGATCAGTCGATCGGCCAGTTGGTGGCGGGCGTCAAGAAGATGGGCCTCGCCAACCGTGTCCATTACGTTGTCGTCAGCGATCACGGCATGGCGGCGCTCAGTCCGGATCGCATGATCGTCCTCGACAACTATATCGACGTCGACACAGTGGACGTCGTCGATTGGGCGCCGGTGCTGGCGCTGTCGCCGAAGGATGGCAACGTCGAAAAACTGTATGCCGCGCTCAAGGACAAGCATCCTGCGCTTGATGTCTATCGCAGCAACGAAGTCCCCGCGGTCTACGACATCGCCGGGCATCCGCGACTGCAGCCGGTGATCGGTATTGCGAAGGAGGGGTGGTTTGTGACCTCGACGCGCGAGGAGAATCGATGGGCGCAGCCGAATCGACACCCGCCCGGCGGCACGCACGGCTATGACGCTCGCCTCCAGTCGATGCAGGGCCTGTTCATCGCGACCGGTCCGCGGATCAAGAGCGGCCTCACGGTGAAGCCGTTCAAGAACATTCACGTCTACGATTTCATGTGCGCGGTCCTGGGCCTGCAGCCGGCGAAGAACGACGGCGATCCCGGCGCGACCCGCGATATGCTCCGGTAACGCATGACCACTTCGGACCGCATTACCGCCGCCGGATGGCGGATTGTTCTCCTTGCCAGCCTCGGCGGCACCCTCGAGTTCTACGACTTCGTCATCTTTGGCGTCTTCGCCCGCGACATCGCGCAGGCGGTCTTTCCCGCCAACGATCCGATCGTCTCGCTGATCCTGTCGTTCGCGACTTTTGCGGTCGGCTACCTCGCCCGCCCGATCGGCGGCATCGTCCTCAGCCACTACGGCGATCGCTACGGCCGTCGAGCGGTGTTCCTGTGGTCGGTGTTCATCATGTCCGGCGCCACGCTCGGCATGGGCCTGGTGCCGACGTATGCATCGTGGGGAGTCGGCGCCAGCATCCTGATGGTGACGCTGCGGTTGATCCAGGGGTTCTGCCTCGGCGGCGAACTGCCGGGCGCGCTCACCTATGTCGTCGAAACCGCGCCTCGCATTGCGCCGTTTGTCTGCGGCGTGGTGTTCGCGTGCGTGACGATGGGCGTGGCGGTGGCGACGGGAGTGAGCCTGTCGGTGCGCACCTACCTGGATCCGGCGTTGATCCCAATCTACGGTTGGCGCATCGCGTTTATTCTCGGCGGCCTCGGCGGCGTGTTGAGCTTTGCGCTGCGGCGGTCGCTCGAGGAATCACCCGAGTTCGAGCGGATGCGCACCCTTGCGGCCCGTCAGCCATTCCGCGAATTGCTGAAGACGCATTTCCCGCACGTCGCCGCCGGTTGTGCGTTGCTGGCCGGCACCGCCTGCTTCAACGGCCTGTTCTTCTCCCACCTGCCGGCCTACCTGTCGGCGGTCCTTAAATACGATCCACGCGATGCCGTGCTGTCGCAGACGGTGGGCGTGATCGCCTCGTCTATCGGCATTCTCGCCGTCGGCTGGATCGGCGATCGTGTTCCGCCTCGCTATTTGCTGCGGGCCGGCGTCGGTTTGCTGCTGGTGTTCGCGTTCTCGTTCTATTCCGCGCTCGAAATGCGTTCGATGAACCTCACGCTGCTCTGCGTGCTGGGTGGCCTCGCCGCGGGCTTGACGAATGGATCGTTTGCCGTGCTCCTGACGGATCTGTTTCCGACCCGGGTGCGTTTCACGGGCGTGGCGCTGGTCTTCAACGTCAGCTTCACGCTCTTCAGCGGCACCGCGCCGCTGATCGCGACGACGCTCATCAGCCAGACCGGGCGGGCGACCTCGCCCGCCTACATGATGATGGTGAGCGCCGCGATCGCCTTGATCGGCAGCATCTGGATCGATCGCCTCGGCGGCAACGTCATCGCGCGCACTGAACGCGCCTGATAGCTCGACCGTGCCCTGCGCCGGTGCTGTCACGGTTCTTGCAGCATCGGCGGGGGTATGCGGACTCGAGCGGTTGTCGCCATCCTGGCCCTCACCGGGGCGATCGCCGGCGCGGCATCGCTGCAGTCGCAGAAGCCGGCAACCGCGAATGCCCAGGCTGCCCCCAAGAACGACACCAGAAAAAAACCTCGCACGGTATCCGCCGAGGAGCGGCTCGAGGCGCTCGCCCGCGCGTCCGTCTGGCAGCAGCCACCATCCATCGCCCACGCCAGTTTCGCGATCGATCCGAAACAGCCGAAAGAACTCAGCTGCACGTTTGAGATCGCACCGCTGAACGGCACCGCGCCGAAATTCGACTGCCGGCTGCCTGACGGCGATCGTATTCGGGTGAAGTACGGCAAGAGTCCCGAGATCCCGGCGGAAATGGCGTCCACGCGGCTGTTGCACGCGTTAGGGTTCGGCGCCGACAACATGCGGCTGTTCGAGAAAGTGATCTGCTACGGCTGTCCGGCCGAGCCGTTCCTGACCATGAAGACACTGGGATTTGCCGGCGCTGAAAAGCTGTACGGCACGGTGATGAATCCCACTTTTCACCAGGATTTCGAATGGGCCGCCGTTGAACGCAAGCACTACGGCCGTGCGATTGAGACCGAGGACCTCGAAGGGTGGGCGTTCTTCGAGCTCGATGTCGTCGATCCGAAGAAAGGCGGCGCGCCGCGCGCCCACGTCGATGCATTGCGTCTGCTCTCGGTGCTCCTGGCGCACTGGGACAACAAGAGCGAAAACCAGCGGCTGGTGTGCCTGTCCGACCAGGACTGGCCAGAGGGCGGGAAGTGCGGGCGCCCGTTCGCGATGTTGCAGGACGTCGGGTCCACGTGGGGACCTCGCAAGGTCGATCTCGAAGCATGGGTCAAGGCGCCGATTTGGACCGATCGCGCAAAATGCCTCACCTCGATGGATGCGCTGCCGTATCACGGCGCGACGTTCACGCCGGTGACGATCAGCGAGGCCGGGCGCAGGCATCTCGGCGGATTGCTGGCGCAACTGAGCGATCAACAGGTGGATGATCTCTTCCGCACCGCGCGCTTCGATCACTCGACGGGTCTCTTCGGCGGTGTCAAGGCGACGCCGGTCGAGGACTGGGTCAAAGCGTTCAAGAGCCGCGTCCAGCAGATTACCGATGGGCCGCCGTGCCCGCAGTAGGCCGGCGCCCCGCGACCGTGCTCGGGGCTGGCCTGAGCGCAGTCGAAGGCCGCAGCGTGCCCGCATCGATCGTCAGGCCCACGCGGTTGATCGCCTGGAACGAGAACGCGTCGTCCGAGATTTCCGCGAGCATGAAGTGATAATCGCGATCGTAGCCGCGGGCGATGACCGGTGACGGTGCCGCGTCACCTTCGCGTAACGAGCCCGCGCCGCCGGTAATGAAATACAGGATGCCGCCCTGCAGCTCGGCGCGTTCGTAGATGTGTTCGTGTCCCGAGAACACCACGTCGATGCCGCCGCGGGCGAACGCGGCTTCAAGGGCGAACCGGATGCCGCGGGCCGCCAGCGTGTAGCGTCCGGACGTGTAGACCGGGTGATGCAGGAAGGCAATTTTCCAATCGGCGCCTGACGCGGTGGACTCCTTCTCGAACCATTGCACCTGCGCGCGACTGAGGTAGGTGCTGTCGAGCACGAAGAAGCGCACGCGCGTATCCAGCCGCGTGATCGGATCCACCGGCGGCGCGAACGTGTAGTAACGGTCGCCGCCCATGTTGAACGGTTTGTAGTAGATCTGGTTGGAGTCGTCGTGGTTGCCGAGCGCCGCGTAGAACTTCACGCCGGCATCGAGCAGCGGCTGGTAGGGATCCTCGAACTTCAACCGGTAGTCCTCCGCGGTGGCGGGGCCTTCGTAAATGTTGTCGCCCACCATCAACACGAATTCGAACTTGAATCTCTGGCGAAACGCCACCATCTGCGCCGCCACATCGTGTTGTTCCTTGGAACCGCGGCCGCTGTCGCCAATGATCGCGAACTTGATCGACCGGGCGGCATTCGGGAGTGTCAGCGTGTCGCGGGGCACCTCCTCGATGCGAATCGCCTCGACCTTCCGCGGCAGCTCGCGCGCGCCGGCCTCGGGGCGTGTCTGGGTATTGCCACACCCGGTTAAGAAGGCAATTAACAGCAGGAACCCGGCAGACCGCATTTCGCGGATATCGTTGCACGATCTGAACCAAACCCCTGTGTAGCCGGGCCCCTAAACTGAGTAGTGATCGACCCATAAGGCCGGGCTTACCGCGCAGTTCTCGAGCGCGGCGATGGCATAGGCCTTGTAGTGTGTAACGCTGCTATGACGAAACTCTGCACGCCGATGATGGCGCTCTCGACCTTCCTGCTCATCGGTTGCGGGGTCGATCACGCGGAACCTCGAGCCGTCGCCGGTGCAACGGCGGATGCCCACGGCTCGGTCAACTCGACGCCCTCGGCCCTGCCCACCGAACAGGTCACACCGGCCGGCGCGCAGCCCGCCGTCAACGCGCAGGGTGCGGCGACGCTGGAGTTTCAGAAGCGGATTCAGGCGTACCTCAAGATTCACAACGACGCCGAAGCCAAGGTTCCCAATCTCAAGAACACCAGTGATCCTCAGAAGATTGCCGATCGCGAAAAGGCGCTTGGCGAGATGATCATGACGCTGCGCGCCGGGGCAAAGCCCGGCGACGTCTTCGCGCCGGAGTACCAGCCGTACCTCATCCAGATCGTGAAGGACGATTTTGCGACCCGCAGCGCGCGGGATCGCAAGGCGCTCGTCGCCGAACTGCCGGCGAAGATGAAGGTGGACATCAACACCGTCTACCCGACCACGCTGCCGCTCGAAACCTTCCCGCCGGTGTTGCTGCGCAAGCTCCCCGATCTGCCACCCGAACTCGAATACCGGATTGTCGGACGCAGCCTGATCCTGCGCGACGTCAAGGCCAATCTCATCGTCGACATCCTGCGGGATGTGGTGCCCACCATTCCGAGCTGACGCGAGCCGATCATGAAGAAGCTACCCGTGAAGTTGATTGCCGTGCTGTGGTCGGTGCTGGTGCTGGCCGCCGTGACCCAGGCGCTGAGCCAGGCGCCGCAGCCGGCGGCGCCGGTCGCGGCGATGTCGGCCAGTACCGAAACGCAGCCGCCCGCCGGCAAGGACACCGTCAAGTTCCTGGTGCTTGGCGACAGCGGCACCGGCGATCGCGCGCAAAACGAAGTGGCGGCGCAGATGTGGGCTTCCCACGCGGTCTTCCCGTACGAGTTCGCGATCATGCTCGGCGACAACCTGTATGGCTCCGAGCGCCCCCAGGATTTCGTGGCGAAGTTCGAGCGGCCCTACAAGCCGATGCTCGACGCCAACATGCCGTTCTACGCGGCGCTTGGCAATCACGACGATCCCAACCAGCGCTTCTACAAGCAATTCGGCATGGGCGGGCAGCGCTTCTACACCTTCCAGAAGAACGACGTGCGCTTCTTCGTGCTCGACAGCAACTACATGGACAAGGACCAGCAGCGCTGGCTTGAAGAGGAACTCTCGAAGTCGAATTCGAAGTGGAAGATCGCCTACTTTCATCACCCGTTGTATTCGTCAGGCGCGACGCACGGATCGGAAGTCGACCTGCGCGCCATCATCGAGCCGCTGTTCATCAAGTACAACCTCAACGTCGTCTTTGCCGGCCACGAGCACTTCTACGAACGCATCAAGCCCCAAAAGGGCATTGCCTATTTCACGGAAGGCGGCTCGGCAAAATTGCGCGAAGGCAACATCGTCGGCAGCACCGGGTTGACTGCCAAGGGATTCGATACGGAGCAAAGCTTCATGTTGATTGAGCTCGACGGGGACGTGATGCGTTTCCAGACCATTTCCCGGCGTGGCAAGCGCGTCGATTCCGGCGAAGTCCGCCGCGTGCCCGCATCATGATCGACATCTTTGCGATGATGCAGCAGGCGCCTGCCGTCGACCTGCCCGGAGTGATGGACAACTTCCAGGAAGAATTGATCGCCTCATCACTGCGGCTGCCGCTGGCGGCGCTCCTCGGAACCGTGCTGGCGTTGCGGCCCCGCCGCAACGGCACGCCGGAGCGGCAACCCGCCGTCGTCCAGACGCAGATCATTCTCGCCGTGGTCGGGTCGCTGATCATGCTGGTGGTCGGCGCCAGCCTGGCGCGCGCGTTCGGCGTCGCCGGCGCGGCCAACCTGATTCGCTACCGATCGAAGATCGACGATCCGAAGGACGCCTGCGTGATGTTGTGCGCGCTATCGGCCGGACTCGCGGCCGGCGTCGGCCTCTATGGGCTTGCGGTGATCGGCACCTTGTTCATCACGCTCTGCTTGTGGATCATCGAAGGCTTCGAACCGCAGACGCGCCTGTTCGAGCTGACCATCAAGCTGGGTGACAAGACCACGGACCTGCGCCCGAAGATCGAAGAGGTCCTGCGCCGTCACAAGGTGCGCTACGAGTTGCGCTCAACGGCCGAAGACAACGTCCTCTATATGGTGACGACGCCGAAGTCGCTGCGGACCGATCGCGTGTCCAACGTCATCATGGAACTGGTGTCGGACGGCAAGGGCGCGGTCGAGTGGAACGAGAAGTCGAAGGACAAGATTCCGAAGTAACGCGCCTAGAGTCGATCCTGGATGTGCTGGATGGACCCGCCGCCAGGCGCGTTGGTGACGAACTTGTTCCACGCCACGGCGTTCTTGTCGGCCTGGCGCTCCACGGTGCCGCCGCACCACATCGATCCTTGCGCCGGCATCGCCACCCACACGCGCTTGACCTTTGCGGAGACGCCGAAGCTCGGCACCCGCAGCGTGAAGTACGGCGGCAGCGCTGACGGCGATGCGCCGACGATCTCCAGCCGCACACCTTCCACGCTCACGTCGACAACCTTCGACGACACGCCATCGATCGACGACATCAGCTTTGGGACGAGTCTGCGTGGCGACCGGCGTGCGGGGCGCCCTTCGGCCAGCGCCAGCGCCACCGACAACAGGAACGTATCGCGCGTCACCGGACGATCGATCCAGGTCGCATCGCGCGGCACCTCTTCGATGGCCGCTTCAGGATTGCCAACCAGCAGCAGCGGCCGGTTCGCTCCGAGCGTCCTGACGATGCGCGGGAGTTCGGCGGCGGAGACCAGCGAGACGTCCGCGATCAGGGCCTCGAGGGGCCTGGCCGTCAGGTCGCGGCCGATGCCGTCGATGTTCAGCATCGGAATCGGCTCATAGCCGGCGAGCGTCAACCACTCGAGGAATGCGGCGCGTTCCCCGGGAATGGGGCACGCGACACCGATCTTCACGGAATTGGCAGCCATCGGCGGAGTTGGGCTGCAAGGGCATTGCCACGCAAAATGCGTGATCTTCCTCGCCTCCGCGGGCGGAGACTCGAAAATCGATTACGTTTCTGAACGAGTGTTACGGTTTTGACTTACTTCATGCGCTGAAGATCGGCCTCAGCGGCGATGAACCCGAACGCATTCCAGCCGGCTCCAGACGTGATCGTTTCGAACACTTCGCGCGCGCGCGCCGGGTTGCCGGTGACCAGGTAGTAGTTGGCGACGCCGTAGCCTTGCGTGGCAATCTGGGTGGGATCGGGACTCGCCGTGTCGAGCAGCGCCTCGGGCTTCTCGAGTCCCTTGTACATCAGCAGCCGGCGGTGATACGCCTGGTTCTCGAGGATGTCCATCTTCGGCGTGATGCGATCGAGGACCTTCGCCGCCTCGCCCTTGCGATTGAGGCGCATCAGCGTCATCCACATCCAGTCGCTGGTCGCGACGATCGAGTCGTCGTTCTTCGACACCTTCATGCATTCGACTTGCGCGTCGTAGGCCGGCGCGTAGTGGCCCTGGAGAAAATGCGCGAGCGCCAGGTGATACCAGATGTTGAATTGCAGTGTGCTGCGCGGCTGGCCGGCCGGATTCGGCGCGCCATCGGCCTCGACCTCGTCGGGCTTGCCCTTGATCAACTGCGCGGCCTTCTCGAAATCCTTCTGCGCCGCGGCGAACTGCCGCACGCTCAAGTAGCGATGCCCGCGATGGCGATAGAACTTCGGGTTGTCCGGATACATCGCGATGCCTTTCGAGTACATCGCGATCGCGTCGTTGAAGCGCCACAGGTAGCCGAGGCGGCGCCCGACCCAGATCATCGCTTCCGGATCCTTCGGGTTGGCCGCGAGGGTCTTCTCGGCCTGCGCCAGATCCGCCTCGAGCTTCTGTTGATTGGCGATCGTCGCCGGAATCATCAGCGGCTTGCCTGACAGCGACGTGGCTTCCGGCTTCTGGGCCGCGGCCGGGGCGAGCGTCGCGATCACGATCGCGGCGGCAACGAGGACTCGGGTCATGATCGATCTCCTGAAGTCGTTTCGCTTTCTTCCTGATCGAGCAGCCCCTGCTGCGTGGGCGCGTCGAGCTTGCGCGCCACCGTCTCGAGCGGATCGATCACCGGGATTTCCTTGGCGCTGCCGGCGCCGAGTTCGCGGAACCGCCGTGCCTTGACCAGCACGTTGTTCTCGAACGATCCCACCAGCCGGTTGAAGGTGGAGAACGTGCCGTCCATGCGCCGGCGCAGGTCTTCGAGATGTTCCGCGAGCGTGCCGACGCTTTCATGCAGCGCGCGGCCGAGCCGGCTGATTTCTTCGGCGTTGATGGTCAGCCGCTGCTGGTTCCAGCCGAACGACGCCGCTCGCAAGAGCGCGATCAAGGTCAGCGGGCTGGCGATCAACACGTTCAACTTCACGCCGTAGTCGATCAACGCCGCATCGCGCTCGAGCGCCGCCATGTAAATCGCCTCGGCGGGCAGGAACAGCACCACCAGCTCGGGGGAAGACGGCAGCGCGTCCCAGTACTGCTTGGCGCCGAGCTTCGTCACGTGGTCCTTGACCTGCCGCACGTGATCGGCCAGCTTGCCGCTGCGAATCCCTTCTTCGGTCGCGTGTTGCGCGTCGAGGAACGCTTCGAGCGGCGCCTTGGCATCGACGACGATGGTGCGGCCGCCGGGAAGGTTGATGGTCATGTCGGGACGCAGCCGCCCGCCTTCGGTGAAGATCGTCGGCTGTTGATCGAAATCGCAGTGCTCCAGCATGCCGGCGAGCTCGACAACTTTCTTGAGCTGCACTTCGCCCCATTGACCGCGCACGCCGGGCGAGCGCAGCGCGCGCACCAGGTTCTGCGTTTCCTGTTGCAGTTGCTGTTGCGTGTGGCCGACCAGGTGCATCAGCGACTTCATGCTGGCGCTATCGTCGATGCGCGACTTCTCGACTTCCCTCAGCTTGGCATCGACCTGGACGAGCGTGTCCTTGATCGGCGAGACGAGAGAACCCAACTCCTGCTGACGGCGCGTCAGGTCGATCGCCGCTTCACGATGCACGTTGCCGATCTTTTGATCGGCCAGCTTCAGGAATTCGTCGGTGCTGGCCTTGAGGGTGGTCGCCGCGAGCGCCTGGAACGTGTCGCGGAGCTGATCCTGCTGCGTGACGCGGCTACGCGACGCCAGCAGCCAACCGGCCGCAAAGCCCGCGACAAGGGCGCCGACGACGAGAGCAATTTCCAATATTTGGAGTGTAACAGCGATTACCGAATCGTCAGCGCGCGCCGGCGCCGCGCGATCGGACGATTTCCCTAACTGGTTGGCGCGCTTCGGTTTACCATAGCCGCGGCCTGACCCGATCGGCCTGGAAGGCCCGTTGCACCGATGATCCGCGTGCTCCCAGTTGTGAACGCACCGGTCTCCATGGCCCTCGACGGCTTTGGCACCCGGACTAATGGCATCGACTCCGAAACCGGAGACGAGGTCGAGCTTCTCGATCTCGCCCCGGAACTGGTCGAACATGCCGGCTTTGTTGCCACCTTAGGCGAGCGCGTCGCGCGGTTTGCGGCGGTGCGGCACGCATCGTACGTGAACGTCCGCCGGCTCGATCGCCCGTCCGCTGATCGCCTCGAGCTGGTCTCGGATCTCACCCCGGGATGGCGACTCTCGGAACTCCTCAGCGAATCCACCGCCGCCGGTATCCCCGTCGATATCACCGTCGTCATCGGCGTGTTGCGGCAGTTGCTGCCGGCGGTGGCGTTGTATGGCCGGCACAATCGCGATGCGGCGATTGGCGCGCTCGCGCCCGAGCGGTTGATCCTGACGCCGCAAGCGCGCCTCGTCATTGCGGAGCACGCGTTTGGCCCGGCACTCGAAAAACTCAACCTCGGCCGTGACAAGCTCTGGCGCGAACTGAGGGTCACGATGCCGCCGTCGGCAGGCCTGCCGCGCGCCAATCAACGCGCCGACGCGAATGCGATCGGCGTCGTGGCGTTGTCGCTGGTGCTGGGCCGCGTGCTCGCGATGGAGGAATATCCATCGCAGCTGCAGCCGCTGGTTGAAGCCGCGCAGGAATACCGCGACGGTACGCCGGCGCCGCTGTCGTCGTCTTTCGCAAGCTGGCTCGCGCGATCGTTGCAGTTCGAAGTGCGCACGGCGTTTCAGGCGCCATCAGAAGCGCAACTCGCGTTTGAATCGGTGCTCGCCAGCGATCGTTCGTACGTCACGTCGCCGGCCAAGCTCGAAGAGTGGGTCGCGAAAGTCGGCGGCCTGATCGACGCGAAGCGCCGCCCACCCGAACCCGAGCCGCCGCCACCACCACCTCCGCCCGCGCCGGAACCGATCGTCGTCACGACGCCGATCGAAGAACTTGAAACTCCGTCCCCGGCACAAGAGGCACAGTACGCACCTCAGGCACCTCTCGTGCCCCCGGCACCCGAGGCACAGTACGCACCTCAGGCACCTCTCGTGCCCCCGGCACCCGAGGCACAGTACGCACCTCAGGCACCCCTCGTGCCCCCGGCACCCGAGGCACAGTACGCACCTCAGGCACCTCTCGTGCCCCCGGCACCCAAGGCACAGTACGCACTGTACGCACCTTTGCTCGCCGTCATCGTTGTTCTTCTCGGTGCTGTGTTTTGGCTGTGGTCGCGGGATGACGGCGCTCCTAGAGCCGGTGAAGGCGAGCTCGTCGTGCAAACACGACCCGTGTCGGCTCGCGTCTCGATCGATGGCAAAGAGCGCGGCGTCACGCCGCTCACGTTGCGATTGCCGTCGGGCGCGCACGTGCTCGAAGTGCAGGTCGGCAAGTCCGAGCCTCGCGTCATCCCGCTGACGATCCAGGCCGGCGTCCAGACCGCGCAGTACATCGAGCTGCAAGGTGTGCAGGCGACCGGCTCGCTGGAGATCAAGAGTGAGCCGTCAGGCGCGCGCGTGACCATCGACGGCCAGCCGCGCGGCACCACCCCGGCGACCATTCGCGACCTGCCGGCCGGGGATCACTCTGTTGTTCTCGAGGCCGGCGGCCGAAAAGCCACGCAAGCCGTGAAGATCGAAGCGGGCAGTACCGCGCAATTAGTGGTACCAATGCCTCGCCGGTAGTCACGTTTTCATCGATTTGCCACGGAACATTTGTTAGGATTTACGGGCTCTTCATGCACAAATCGCGAGTCATTCCCGCCCTCGGCCTGCTCGTCGTCGGGCTGTCATCCGCCTTCTGGCTGGTGTCAGCGGCCGATACCGCGGAGACGTCGCGCCTGTCGAGTGATGTTGCGCTGCACAAGGATTCCGATTTCCTGACCGGATTCATTCCCGCGCGCACGACCATCGCGGGCCTCTTCGGCAATCACATGGTCCAGGACGCCGACACACCCGCACTGGTGTCGTCGATCGCGGGTGCCATGGACGTGCGCAAGTTGCGCGCCGGCCAGCCATACTCGATCGATCGCCTGCTCGACGGCCGCGTCCGCCGGTTCGAATACGAAATCGACGGGGACAGGCGCCTGACCGTCGAACGCGCGTCGCTTGACGGCATGCCTCGCTTTATCAGCACCGTCGAGCGCATCCCCAAGCAGACGACGGTCGTGACAATTGAAGGCGAGATCAATCGCGAAACCAATTCACTGACCGCGGCCATCGACAAGGCCGGCGAGCGCATCGAGCTCGCACTCGGGATGGCGGATGTGTTTTCGGGCGAGATCGATTTCAACTCCGACCTCCAGCCGGGCGATCACTTCCGCGTGCTCGTCGAGCGCCACACCCGCGAAGGCAAGCTGTCCGGCTACGGCGCGATCCTCGCCGCGGAATTCATCAACGACCAGCGCAAGCTGAAGGCGATCCGGTTTACCACCGAAGGCGGTGCGCCGGCGTATTACGACGAGAACGGCCGATCGCTGAAGCGCTTCTTCCTGAAGTCGCCGCTCAAGTTCGAGCCGCGCATCACGTCGAGCTTCTCGACCTCACGCAAGCACCCGATTCTCGGCTACTCGCGCGCCCATAACGGCGTCGATTACCACGCCCCGGCCGGCGCACCGGTCGCGTCGGTCGCGCCGGGAGTCGTGACGATGGCGGGGTGGACGAACGGCGGGGGACGCACCGTGAAGGTGCGTCATACGAACGGCTACGAAACCGAATACATGCATCTGTCGGCGATCGCCACGCACGCCGGCGCTCGCATTGGCCAGGGCGAGCTCGTCGGCCGCGTCGGCAGCACCGGTCTTGCGACCGCGCCGCACCTCCACTACGGGTTGAAGAAGAACGGGCACTACGTCAACCCGGTCGTCGAACACCGCAACATGCCGCCCGGTGAGCCCGTGGCCGCGTCGCTGATGAACGTCTTCACGACCGAGCGCGATCGGTACCTCACGCTCCTCCTCAACCCGTCGTCCGCCCGCGCCGCCAATAACAACTAGCGGAAGGTCCACCCGACGCCGAATTTGAAGTCCGGCGAGTCAATGGCGCCGACCTTGAATTCGAAGAACAACCCGTGCGCCTGTTCCACGCCCGCGAGGAAGTTGAGCCCCGCTTCGGTGTTCGAGTCCCTGCCGTCCGGCTTGTAGATGTTCAGCGCCGGTCCGCCGCCGGCGTAGATGTTCCAGGGCCGCCGCGTCGAAAACTTGTAGACGAACTCCATGTTGGCCGCGACGAGCGTCAGGTCGTCGCCGATGCCGACTTCCACGTTGGGACGGAAATATAAGCGGTCGACGAGCGGCGAGGTCTCGAAGTGCCCGCCGAAATAAAACTGGTCCGGATCGACCGAAATGCCGCCGCGGATGCCGCCGTGCTGGGCAAAGGCCGGGACCGGCGAAAACAATACGACGCCAAGTAAAAACGACAGACCGACAATCCAACGAGTCCCGAAGTGGCTCATGTATTCCTCCTGATCAATGAACCAGTGCAAGACCCCTGCCCGTTATAATTAGGGGTTCATGTCGGCTATCTATCCGTTTGCGGCGCTCCGCCCCACGCCTAAGGCTGCGGCGGCGGTGGCGTCGGTTCCTTACGATGTGGTCAGCAGCGATGAAGCTCGTGCGCTGGCTGCCGGAAATCCGCTGAGCTTTCTGCACGTGTCGCGCCCGGAGATCGATCTCGCGCCCGGCGCGGATCCGCACGCCGATGCCGCGTACGATCGCGCCGCACAGGCGTTTGCCGGGCTCAAGGCCAACGCGCCCCTGGTCGTCGAAGAGGCGCCGAGTTTCTATGTCTATCGCCTGCACATGGGAGATCACGTGCAGTCAGGGATGGCCGCGTGCTACTCGATCGACGAATACGATCGCGACCTCATCAAGAAACACGAAAAGACGCGTCCTGATAAGGAAGACGATCGCACGCGCCACATGCTGGCCATTGGCGCGCAGACCGGGCCGGTGTTCCTGACGTATCGCGCGTCGCAAGCGGTGGATGAGGTGGTCGCGCGCGTCGTGACCGGCGCGCCGCTGTTCGACCTCACCGCGCCGGACGGTGTTCGGCACGAGGTCTGGCAGGTCCCGTCGAGCGAGAACCGGGCCATCGTCGATGCCTTCGCAAAGATTGACGCACTCTACATTGCTGACGGGCATCATCGCGCGGCATCGGCCGCGCGGACGCGCCGCAGCCTCGAGGCGAAAGGCCCCGGCGAACACGATCGGGTGCTGGCCGTCGCGTTTCCCGACAACCAGATGCAGGTGCTGCCCTATAACCGCGTCGTCAAGGACCTGAACGGCGCCACACCTGAATCGCTGTTACGCGCGCTCGAGCAGAAATTCCCGGTCCGGAAAGGCGGCCTTGCCACGCCGTCACACAAGGGCCAGCTCGCGATGTTCCTCGCGGGCGAGTGGTACACCATCGACCTGAAGACCGCCGCCGATGCGCTCGACGTCGACGTGCTCGAGACCGCGATTCTTCAGCCGATTCTCGGCATCAAGGACATCCGGACCGACAAGCGCGTTGATTTCGTGGGCGGGATTCGCGGCACCGGCGAACTCGAGCGGCTGGTCAATGCCGGCACCTATGCGGTGGCGTTCTCCTTGTATCCCGTTTCCGTGCGCGACCTGATGCGCATCTCCGATGCGGGCGGGATCATGCCGCCGAAGTCCACCTGGTTCGAACCCAAGCTTCGCGACGGTTTACTGTCGCACTTGATCTGAAGGCTGAAGGCTGAAGGCCGAAGGCAGAAGGCTGTTTGATGAGAGTTCTCGTCGCCGACAAGTTCGAGCAATCCGGTCTCGATGCGCTCACGGCCGCCGGCTGCGAGGTGATCTTCGAACCCGACGCTTCCGGCGACACGTTGGTCGCCGCGATCAAGAAATCACAGGCCCCGGTGCTCGTCGTCCGATCGACGCCAGTCACCGAAGCGATGATGGATGCGGGGGCGCTATCGTTGATCGTCCGTGCCGGCGCGGGCGTGAATACCATCGACGTCGCCGCGGCGTCGAAGCGCGGTATCTACGTCTCGAACTGCCCGGGCAAGAACTCCGTCGCGGTGGCGGAATTGACGATGGGGCTGATCCTGGCGCTGGATCGCCGGATCCCTGACAATGTCGCCGAGCTGCGCGCCGGCAACTGGAACAAGAAGGAGTACTCGAAGGCGAAAGGCCTGATGGGCCAGACGCTTGGGCTACTCGGCTTTGGGCATATCGGCCGTGAAGTCGCGCAGCGCGCGCGTGCGTTCGGCATGCCGGTGGTGGTGTGGAGCCGCCGCTTCGCGAATGACGCGGCATCGCGCCAGGCAGTTCAAGACGAATTCGGGATCGAAGTGGTGGGGTCTCCCGAAGAGCTGATGCGCCGCTCCGACATCGTCAGCATCCACCTCGCGCTGACGAAAGACACCAGGGGCTTCGTCAACGGCGCGTTGCTCAAGCACGCGAAGACCGGCGCCTACATCATCAACACGGCGCGCGCTGAAGTGATGGATTACGCGGCGCTGGCGGAGGCGATCAAGGCCAAGAGCATTCGCGTCGGCCTCGACGTGTTCGACAACGAGCCCACCGCCGCCACGGCGGCGTTCGTGGATACGCTGTGCGCGAACCCGGCGGTCTTCGGCACGCACCACATCGGCGCCTCCACCAACCAGGCGCAGGAAGCGATCGCGCTCGAAACCGTTCGCATCATCCGCACCTTCAAGGAAACCGGCAAGGTGCCCAACGTCGTTAACCTCGCCAAGCTGACGCCGGCGACGCACATGCTGGTGGTGCGCCATCGCGACAAGCCCGGCGTCCTGGCGCACGTCTTCGAATACCTGCGGGTCGCGCATCTCAACGTGCAGGAAACCGAAAACATCATCTTCGACGGCGCGCAGGCCGCCGTCGCGCGCATCAATCTCGACGGCGCCCCGTCGGCGCGCGCGCTCGACGCCATGCAATCAGGCAACGCGGACATCCTGGACCTTCAACTCGTCAAGCTCGGATAAACCATTCATGGCCACCACGACCCCTCGTATCTTCAATTTCTCCGCCGGTCCCGCAATCCTTCCGGTTCCCGTTCTCGAAGAAGCGCAGCGCGACCTGGTCGCCTTGCCCGGCGTCGGCATGTCGGTGCTCGAGATCAGCCATCGCTCGAAAACGTTCGAGGCGATTCTCGCCAGGACCGAGCAGGACATCCGCGCGCTCGGCAAGGTGCCGGCCAATTACAAGGTCCTGTTCCTGCAGGGCGGCGCGTCGCTGCAGTTTTCGATGGTGCCGCTCAACCTGCTCACCGCCGGCGCGACCGCGGATTACATCGTCACCGGCGGCTGGTCGCAGAAGGCGGTCAAGGAAGCGCAGCGCGTCGGCACCGTCAACATTGCCGGCTCGACCGAGAGCGAGAACTTCAATCGCATCCCGCGCCAGGACGAGCTGAAGCTCACGCCGAACGCCGCCTACGTCCACATGACGACCAACAACACGTTGTTTGGGACCGAGTGGTCGAGCGAGCCGAATACCGGTGACGTGCCGCTCGTCGCCGACACCTCGTCGGACATGTTCAGCCGTCCGATCGACGTGTCGAAGTACGGCCTGATCTACGCCGGCGCGCAGAAGAATCTCGGCCCGTCAGGCGTGACGCTGGTCGTCGTTCGTGAAGACTTGCTGGCGCGCTCATCGAAGTCGCTCCACACGATGTTGAACTACGCCGTCCACGCGGAAAACGGATCGATGTACAACACACCGCCGTGCTTCGGCATCTACTTGATGGGCCTGGTAATGAAGTGGGGCCTGTCGCAGGGGGGGCTCGACGCGATCAACCAGGCCAACCAGCGCAAGGCCTCGGAGCTCTACGCCGAGATCGATCGCAGCGGCTTCTATCGCGGCACCGCGGAGAAGGGCAGCCGCTCGCGCATGAACATCACGTTCCGGCTGCCCAGCGAAGAGCTCGAAGGCAAGTTCGTCAAGGAGACGACCGCGGCCGGTCTTGACGGCCTCAAGGGCCATCGCTCGGTTGGCGGCATGCGCGCGTCGATCTACAACGCCTTCCCGGAAGAAGGCATCGACGCGCTCGTCTCGTTCATGCAGGAGTTCGAGAAGAAGAACGGCTGATTGCGCTTCTGCGCGATCAGCGCCTTCTGCGGCCTAATTTGCCGTTGGAGGCTTGAATCCGCGGCGGCCCCGACGCCTTCGTCCGCGTCGTCGCCGCCGCGGCGTGCCATCGCCGGCAGGGGCTTCGCCGCCGGCTTCCGCTTCGGGCGGATGCTTGGCCTCGTCGCCGAGCGCCTCGATAAATCCCTTCCAGTGTTCGAGCACGGCCGGCGCGTTGCCATGAATCTCGAACCACGTCAGTGAGTCCTCGAACGGCCCGCGATGCATCAACGCGCGCTTGGCGCGCGGCGACATCTCGAGATCGGCGATGCGCGATTGCAGCGACAGCATCTGCCGCAGGCGCTCGGTATCTCCGCGTGCGATCGGCAGCATCCCGATCTTCAGGATCGGCTCCTTCGGCGCGCGCCGGAATTTCTGCTTCGATCGGGGCGTCACCAGGTTGCCGGTGTTGTCGTCTTCTTCCTCCGGCTCGGGCTCGGGCGCCTCAAAGCGCCGTTCACCGCGCGGCATCAGCCCCAGCGGAATCAGGATCGAGCCGAGCAGCACCGGGTTCTTCAACGTGGCCGGCGCCCCTTCGAACTTGCGGCGATAGGCGTCGAGCGCGGCGAGCCGTTCCCACAACGCGTCATTCTTCGCACCGCGTTGAATTTCCGGAGTCACCGGTTCGAGCAGCCGATGCTCGGCGAGCGCGCGGAAGGTCTGTTCCGCGTAACCCGAGCGCAGGATCTTGTAGTACTCCTCGATCAGCCGCGACGGCGAGGCGGTGGCCATCAGTCCGCGATGCGTGGCGATTGCATCGACGATCGGGCGATCGATCCGGAACGACAGCCGTGACGCCATGACGATGGCGCGCAGCATGCGGACCGGATCTTCCTGGAAGCGCTCGTTCGGATCGCCGATCGACCGGATCAGCCCGTCCTTCAGGTCCTTGAGGCCGCCGACGTAGTCGATGATCGAAAAGTTGCTGATGTCGTAGAACAGCGCGTTGATGGTGAAGTCGCGGCGGAAGGCGTCTTCTTCGGGCGTGCCGAAGGTGTTGTCGTGCTGGTGCTTCGGGTTGAGGAGCGCCTGCGCGTCGGCGCGGCCCTGGGCGACGGCATCGAGCAACGGCTCGGGAGATTTGTCCCGGCGAACCGGTTCATCTGCCCCATCCGCGAAGGCGGATTCATTCTCGCTGCCGGCCGGGACGTTCTTGCGAAACGTCGCGACCTCGATCGTCTTCAGGCCGAAGCGCACGTGCGCGAGGCGGAACCGGCGCCCGATGATCCAGCAGTTCCGGAACAGCTTCTTGACCTGGTAAGGATGCGCCGAGGTGCCGATGTCGAAGTCCTTCGGCCGCCTGCTGAGCAACAGGTCGCGGACGCTGCCGCCGACCAGATACGCCGTGGCGCCGGATTCGTGGAGCCGATAGAGGACTTTCAGTGCGTCTGAATCGATGTCCCGGCGCGAAATGGGGTGTTCAGCCCTCGGGACAATCACCGGTTCGGTCATTTACAACTGATCATTGTAAGCCGCCTAGGGCTTCGCGAGCTGTTCGAACAGCTTCGGATCGATCACTTTTGTATCCGGCTTCTGGGGATCCCGCTCGGAGAACATCGAAAACCGGATCGCCGGGCAGGCCGGCCCGAAAGCGGCCAGTTCGAACGCATACAAGCCCTCGCGGATCGCCGATCGCCCTTCGACCTCGTGCTCGATGACGAACGGATGGATCGGCAGGACTTCCGCATCGCCGCAGTAGGCGCGCAGCTGCAGGAAGTTCGACGTGAAGTTCTTGAGCGGCGGGAGCATCATGCCCTGCGTGGCGGCGACGCCGCGGGCCAGCGTCTTCCACAGGCTCTCTTCGAATTGCGGGCTGACCCTGACCAGGAACACGTGATCGTCGAGATCGCGAACGTATTCCGACCAGCTGCCGAAGTCAGTGCGCACGCTGCTGGCGCCCGGCTCGATGCCCCGCACCATCCGCGCCGACCACAGCGTGATGTCGAAGTTCGCCGCCGGCACGGTGGGCGGCGCCAGCGCCGCCGGCTTCGGCGCCGAGGGCGCGTTCTTGTTCATGCGGACGATGGCGATTGGCTGAACGGCCGGTCCGGCCGGTTCCATCGGCAGTCGCGTCGCGGCCGGCGGCGTCGCACCGGCCGTCTTCGTGACGGCTGCGGCGATCACCGGGCACACCCGTTCCGCTGGCACGACCCACGCCTCGTCCCAGCGCTTGCGATCGTCCTTGTCGTCGATGGCGCTGATGCCGAGCAGGGCGCCGTCTTCCGCAAACACCGGTCCGCCTTCGCTATCGCTGCCGATGCGAAGGTCGGAGAAGATCGCCTTCTCCGTGACGTTCCTGACGGCGCCGTCGGTCGCTTCCTTGGCCGTCAATGCGGAAGCCGTGATCGTCGTGAGGACGTCTTGGTAGTTCGGCGCGCTTCGCGGGCTCATCCCACAGGCCGGATCGACCGCGCGCGTGGTCGGCAACGCTTTCGGCTCGACCCAGACGATCGCCGCCCCCGGATCGCGCTCCGACACGAGGACGCGGCCGGGAACCTTGTAGCGTTCGGTGCCCTTGGTGAATTGCACTTCGACAGTCGCGGCGCCGCCCATGGCGCGATGACTCGTGGCGATCAATCCCCTGGCCGCATCGATGATGAACCCCGAGGCGTGTCGTGTCGGTGTCCAGATCTCCACCACGCTGTCGCGCCACGCCGTCAGCAGCGTGGCCGAGTCCACGCTGCGTCGGGCGCCGGCAGCGGTCTCGGCATTGTCCGCCGTCAGATCGACCACGGTTTCGCGTCCGCCGCGCACATCAACAATCTGCGTCCACGTGAAGGCCTTGCCGCGAAACGAGATCGGCTCATCCAGTTCGACGGTGTAGCTGCCGGGCGCGAGCCTTACCTCGATCGTGCCGTCGGCGGCGGTCCGAACTCGCCGCGGCTCATCGATGGAAGGGTTGTTGCTGATGAGCAGCAGGAGGCGCGGCAGGGGCGTGGTGACGCCCGCCGCATCGGTCAGCGCCACGCGGACGCGCAGCGTTCCTGTGTCCTGGGCGGGCGCGAGCGTGAGCAACAGTGAGAGAAGGATCGAACTGGCCATGGTGGCTTCGACGGTTTCTATGTTATCTGTCATCTGTGCGTTCTGCGGCCCTGGTATCACCCGCCAAGACCTCCGCGCTTGCTGCGGCCCTGCTGATCCTCCTGAGCATGCCGGCGGAGGCGCAGCGCGCCGACCTCGCCAAGGCGAGGAGCCTCTATAATTCGCGGCAATTCGATGCCGCGATCGAGGCCGCCGTGGTCGCGCAGAAGACGCCGGCCATTGCGGACTCGGCGACGGTGGTCGTGGCGTTGGCGCACCTCGAGCGCTACCGCGAACGCGCCAACCCGGATGATCTGGCGGCGGCGCGTATCGCGCTGGGCACCGTCCGCGTGTCGAATCTCGATGCGCGCGACCACGTGGACCTCCTGATGGCGCTCGGCGAGGCGCTGTTTTTCGAAGACGACTATGGCGCCGCGGCGACGTTGTTCGAGAGCGGTGTCGATACGGCGATCGCGCAGGGTCCGGAAACCGGCGAAGCGATGCTCGAATGGTGGGGAAGCGCCGTCGAACGCCATGCCGATGCACTCGATCGCGACGCGCGGGTTGCCGCCTTCAGGCGGCTGCGCGAGCGCATGTCGTCTGAACTATCCCGTCGTCCCAGTTCAGCGGCTGCGGCCTATTTCCTGGTGGTGGCTATTCGCGGCGGCGGCGAACCCGCCGATGCGTGGGACGCGGCGATTGCCGGATGGGTCCGCGCGCGGCTTGCCGGCGCCCGCTCGGCCTCCTTGCGCGCCGATCTCGACAAGTTGATGCTCGAAGGAATTATTCCGGATCGTGTCCGCGCGATGGCCGCCGACAAACGCGCCCAGGCCGAATCCGACCTCCGCGCCGAATGGGCCGTCGTCAAAGAACGCTGGAAGTAAGACCCTAGGACCCTAAGACCCTAGGACCCTAAGACCCTAAGACCCTAGGACCTGTGCTTTCTTTTATCCCTTCGCCTCGGTCCAGTTCTCGCCGATTCCCGCATCCACGTCGAGCGGCACGTTGAGTTTCACCGCGTTCGACATCTTGTCCTTCACCACCGCCGCGACGTCTTCGGCCTGATCCTTCGGCGCCTCGAACAACAACTCGTCGTGCACCGTGAGGATCATGCGCGCCCTGGGATGCGACATCGACAGCGCCGCGTCGACATCGATCATCGCGCGCTTGAGAATGTCGGCGGCGGTGCCCTGGATCGGCATGTTGACGGCGATGCGTTCCGCGCCGGCGCGAATCTGGAAATTGCGGCTCGTCAGCTCGGGCACCGGCCGGCGCCGGCCGAACATCGTCTTCACCACGCCGCTGGCCTGCGCCTCGGCGAGCGTCTTGTCGATGAACGCGCGGACGCTCGGAAAGCCGGCGAAGTAGGCATCGATGAACTCCTGCGCGGCTTGCTGCGTGACGCCGATGTCCTTGGCGAGCGTGAACGCCGTCTTGCCGTAGAGCAGCGCGTAGTTGATGATCTTGGCGCGGCGTCGCAGCTCGTGCGGATCGAGCGTGCTGTCGGCGCCGAACACCTTGGTGGCGGTTTGATCGTGAATGTCGTCACCGCGCTCGAATGCCGCCGTCAGCGTCTCGTCGCCCGATAAATGCGCGAGCACGCGCAACTCAATCTGTGAGTAATCCGCGGAGATCAGGACGTGACCCGGGTCCGCGATGAACGCGCTGCGAATCCGCCGGCCGATCTCGGTGCGGATGGGAATGTTCTGAAGGTTGGGATCGCTGCTGCTGAGACGGCCGGTGGCGGCGACGGCCTGGCTGATTTGCGTGTGCACGCGGCCGGTCTCCGGGTTCACCAGCGTCGGCAGCGCATCGATGTAGGTGCCCTTCAATTTCGACAGGCCGCGCCAGTCGAGGATGAAGCGGCAGATGTCGTGCTGCGCCGCGAGTTCTTCGAGCACTTCGACCGCGGTGGACGGCGCGCGCGACGTGCCGGTGCGCTTCAGCACCGGCAATTGCAGCTTGTCGAACAGGATCTCCGCGAGCTGCTTCGGCGAACCGATGTTGAACTCGCCGCCGGCCTGTTCGAAGATCTGCCGGCTCAGGTCGGTGATTTCGCGATCGAGCACCACCGACTGCGCCGCCAGCGATCGCACGTCCACCCGGACGCCGGTGCGCTCGATCGCCGCGAGAATCGGGACCAGCGGCAGCTCGAGGTCGCGATACACCGATTCGAGTTCGTCCTTGATCAACACCGGCCGCAGCTTCTCGGACAGCTGCAGGGCCAGGTCGGCGCGCTCGCCCGCATAGTCCAGCACGCTATCGACTGGGACCTGGGCAAACGCCACCGCCTTCGCGCCCTTGCCGCGGACTTCGTCCTCGGTCAGCGCCTTGTAGCCGAGTTGTTCGAGCGCGATCGGCTCCAGGTCCTGGCTCGAGCGGTTCGCATCCACCAGGTAGCTGGCGATCATCGTGTCGAAGCCGTTCGGATTCTTGACGTCGACACCGTGGCGGCCGAGCACGATCAAGTCGGCCTTGAGGTCGTGCCCGATTTTTTCGACGGTCGGATCGGTGAGCAAAGGCGCCAGCATCGCCAGCGCGTCGGCCTTGGCCAGCGAAAAGCCGCCGCCAAATCCTTCATGACCCAGCGGGATGTAGCGCGCCTTCGCGGCCGTGGTCGAGACGGCAATGCCGACCAGCGTTGCGCGCACCGGCGCGGTGCCGTCGGTAATGACCTTCATGCTGAAGCGCCCCGCCGCCGTCATCTCGGCGACAAGCGCGGTCAATTCTTCGCTGGAGGTGATGGTCGCGTAGTCCTTAACGACCGATGACGCGGTCGGCGCGTATTCCGGGACCAAGGTCCGGAACTCCATCTTCGAAAACAGCGCGTAGCAGCGCTCCCTGTCGGCGCCGCGGAACCTGAACCGCTCCGCCTCGAACGGCACATCGACGTCGGTGCGAATCGTCACCAGCTCGCGGCTTTGCCTCGCCTGGTCGGCGTTCGCGAGCAGTCCTTCGCGATATTTCTTCTGCTTGATCTCGCCGGCGTGCTCCAGCAACGCCTCGAGCGATCCGTAGGTGGCAATGAGATCGCGCGCGCCTTTTTCGCCGATGCCGGGAACGCCCTTGACGTTGTCGATCGAATCGCCCATCAGCGCCAGCACGTCGCAGACCAGGGACGGCTTGACGCCAAACTTTTCGACCACGCCCTGTTCGTCGTACCAAATGCCTTCGTCGCGCGGGTTGTAGACGCGGACGCCGTCGCCAACCAGCTGGAAAAAGTCCTTGTCGCCCGTGACGATCGCCGCCTGCAGGCCGTGCGACGCGGCCTTCATCGCCAGCGTGCCGATCACGTCGTCGGCCTCGAAGCCTTCCGAGGTCAGGATCGGCACGCCCATCGCCTCGCAGGCCTCGTGGACCCACGGCACCTGCTCGGCCAGATCGCCCGGCATCGGCGACCGGTTGGCCTTGTAGTCCGCCGCCATCTCCGACCGGAACGTCGGCCCGCGCAGGTCGAAGGACGCCACGATGTATTGCGGCTGGTGGTCGGCCAGCAGCTTTCGCAACATCGTGATGAAGCCGTAGGTGGCGTTGGTCGATTTACCGTCGGATCGTGTCAGGCCGCGGATCGCGTGATAAGCGCGATACATCTGGTTGCTGCCATCAATGAGAAAAAGAGTGGGGCCGGTGGCCATCAGACCGATATTATTCGATAGTGCGTCTCGCCTTTGCGCTGCTGCTGATCGCCGTCCTGGCGTCGATCGCATGCGGCAACGTCATCGCCCGCAAGTACGAATACGAAGAAGAGGTCTTTCTGGCCCTCGATGCGTCGGCGACCGTCTACGTCAACGCCTCGGTGCCGGCCCTGGTGGCGCTGCGCGGCGTCAAGCTGCCGCTCGATGCGAATGCGCGTCTCGATCGCCAGCTGGTGCGCGATTTCTATGAATCACCGGTCGCCCACGTCGTCAGCGTCACCACCTCGCGGCGCGAAGGCCGGCGCTACGTGCATGTGCGGATGACCGTGCCGGACGTCCGCAAGCTGGGCGAATCGCCGATGTTCGCCTGGTCGTCGTACCTGTTTCACGAACACGAGGGGCAGTTCGAGGTCACGCAGACCATGCGCGCGGCGGCGGGTCAGGATGTCGGGAATGTCGGTTGGAGCGGGAGCGAGTTGATCGCGGTGCGCCTGCACCTGCCGAGCAAGGTGACGTTCCACAACTCGCCGTCACGAACGATCGAGCGCGGCAACATCATTGTGTGGGAACAGCGCCTGGCCGACCGCCAGAAGGGCGTGCCGCTCGAAATTACGGCGAGGATGGAAACGCAGTCGATCCTGTTCCGCACCCTCGCCTTGTTTGGCGCCATGGCCGTGCTGGTCGTGCTCACGTTCATCGCCGCCATCTGGTTTGTTCGGTCCCGCAAGACCCTGGGCCCCTAAGACCCTGGGCCCCTAAGACCCTAGGCCCCTAAGACCCTAAGACCTTTTCCCTTCCATCGACTCGCGCACTTCCGCGTCGGTCTTCAGCTCGTTCTTCACCTCGAACGCTCCGAAACCCGATGCGAGCGACCGCGCCAGCATGCGCTCGACGTTGCTCTGCACGACGCCTTCGAGCGTGACGTGCCCGTGATTCACCACGACCCGGATCGGCGGGTTGGCCATCGCCGCGTAACTCCAGAACAGCGAATGGCTGTAGATCGCGCGCGCGATCCTGAACCGCAGCTCATCGTCGAACTGCGAGACGGGCAGCACGCCGATCTTGTTGTCGACGGTGGTCACGCCCAGCACCTTGACGACGCGCTTCTCGAGGTCGTCGCGCTTGTACGGCATGGTCACCCAGCCGCTGAGCACGACGTGGCCCTGGTCCACTGAGGCGGAAATGCTGTCGAAGATGGTGAGCTGCGTGTAGCGATTGACTTGATCCGCGATGTCGTTGAACACCTGCAGATCCTTGCGTTCGGGTGTCTGGGCGTAGGCTGAATTGAGGGACAGCAGCGAGACGAACAGAGCAGCGAACAGTGTCTTCATAAGAACCTCCAACACTGTTCGCTATTGCGATTGTTATGCCAGCTTGATCTGTCCTCGTTTATGGAGTGGCGACGTAGCCTCTGCGCGCGCGCACCTTCAACGACGGGTCGCGCACTTCGACACGAATCGTGTGCCAGCGTCCGTCCTTGTAGCCGGGGCTCGGATAACCAAGGTAGTACTGCTGACTGAGCTCGTCGGCAATGCTCGCCACGGCCGGATCGAGGTCACGCGCATCGCGCACGATCTCGGTGCGGCCGCCGCTGTCGTCGGTGATTTCACGCAGCGCCATCACGTTGACGTGATCGTCGGCGCCGGCGTTATAGCCGCCGCGCCCGCCACCGCCGGTCGGCGGGTATCCACCGCCACTGCCGCCGCCGGTCCCGGGGAAGGGAATCCGTCCACCACCGCTGCGTCCGCCGCCCGGAAATGGAAACGGAATCGGCAGGCGAGGCTGTTGAATCGGCGGCGTCGGACGGTTGAATGTCGGCGTGCCCTGGCCATCGATGCCGACGGCATACACCAGCACTTCGGTCTCGCGCACGATCTGCTTCACTTCCGACACGCCGACACGGCTGCTGGTGTCGTTGCCGTCGGAAATGATCACGACTGCTTTCTTGCGGTTTTGTCCGCTCTGCGCCATCGGGATCGCTTCCGCCGCCGCGTCGTACATCGCCGTGCCGCCGTTCGGGTGCACGCGGCCGAGCGACATCGCCAGTCGATCGCGGTCGGTCGTCCAGTCGGCCACCAGGTCCGCGTTCGCGCTGAAGCGATAGAGGAAGAACTCATCGAGCTCGTCGTCCATCAGCCGGAAGAATCGATCGATCGAACTGACCGCCGCCGACCATTTCTCGCCGGCCATGCTGCCGCTGGTGTCGACGACGATGCCGAGGCTGACCGGTGTGCGGTCCGCGCTGAAGTGGCTGACGTCGACCAGCTTGTTGTCTTCGTAGACGATGAAGTCTTCCTTCTTCAGGCGGCCGGCAAATCGTCCTGAGCGATCGGTGACGGTGGCCGTGACGTTGATCAACTCGACGCCGCTCTTGAACTTGAACCCGCCCTGATCCTGGGCGAGCAGGGTCGTGCACGCGAGTGCGGCAACCAGCCCGGCGAACGACAGTCGATGCGTCATGGCGATTCTCATTTCAGCGTCACGTTCACGGGTTGTTCACCCTCTGAGGGTGCGGGCGTCGCACCACGGCGATCGATATGCGGCACGATGCCGTCATCGGTCCGGAAACTGACGCGGTATCGCGCCACGGTCGCCGGCGCTTCGAGCGACACGACGAACGGCGTTTCATCGCCGGCGCCGAGCTTCAGGAAATCCACGTTCGCGCGTGAGCTCGTCACGAACGTGCCGGCCTTGTCGAACAGGAACACCACCGCCGACAGGTGATCGATCGGCTTTCCAGAGACAGGATTACGCACCAGCCCCGACACCGCGAGCTTGTCGGTGTGACGTTCATGACTGAGCGACACGAGCTCGAGCGGCGCGTTCGGGCCGACCGCCGCCGCCGACGTGCCGCGCGGACCCGACATCATCCACATCAGGCCGCCCGACAACACGACGAAGAGCATCACCGCCGCGAACGCGAGCGATTTTTGCCGGCTGCCGGAATCGCGCTGCACTTGTTCGGCGCCGAGGAAGCCTGACGCGTGAGACACCGCCGGCTCGGCGCGGAAGACCTCGGCGCGCGACGGTTGATTCAGAGGCATGTCAACCGTCCTGAGCGAGGCGGACGGCGTGGTCGCGACGGCCGGCGAATCGAATGGAGCGGGCGCCCAGGGCGCCTTCGCAATCGGCTTCTCGGTTCGCGCTTCAAACCCAATCGGATTGACGTTGGGCCGCGCGTCGTCGGCGTTCGCCGCCAGCGACAGCGCCGTGACCCGTGCCGCCGATCGCTTCTTCTCGTCGCGCGTCAATCGCCACGCCGCCACGCTCATGACGAGCGCCACGCCGAGCGACACGATCGTGATTCCCAACAGGAGAATATCCATTTACTTCAAGCCCCAAGCCCCTAACGAAGTTTGAACTCCACGCCGACTTCGACGACGACGTCGACGGGCACGCCCTTCATGCGTCCCGGCGCAAACCGCCACTGCTTCACCGCTTGCACCGCGCGATCGTTCAAGCCGCCGCGCAGTCCGCGCAGGATCTTGACGTCGCCAACCGTACCGTCACGCCGCACCACGATTTCGAGTTCCACTTCGCCCTCGACGTTGCTGCGCCGCGCTTCATCGGTGTAGTCGGCTTTCACTTCACGCAGCAGGCGCGGCGGTTCCACGCCGCTGCCGGGACGGAACGGTCCGCCGCCAAATCCTCCGCCGGATCCATCGCCGACGCCGGTGCCGTCGCCAGGCCCGAGGCCGGTGCCTTGTCCTGAGCCCGCGCCGCCGCCAGTGCCGGAGCCCTGGCTGGGTTTGGTTTCGGGCGCCTTCGCGAGCACGCCTTCGCGATCCTCAGGCTCCGCTTGCTTTGTCGGAATCGGCGCCATCACGGGCGGCAGTTGCTTCGCCTCGAGCGGCTTCGGCGGCTCCGGTGGCTTGGGTGTCGGCGCCATCGGCGGCGGCAGTTTTCGCGCCGGCAGGGGACTGCTGATCTTCTCGAGGCCCTTGCGCTCCGCACGCGGCGGCGGCGTCTTCATCTTCAAGCCGCCGCCACCACCGCCGCCGCCCGGGCCAGGCGTCGCGAGGAACACCATGCGAATCGGTTCGGGCTCCTTGAGCGGTTCGGTGCGTTCGTCGGCCACCGCGAAGCCGAGGCTCGCCACAAACAGGATCGTCGCGACTGCGAGCGCATGCAGGCTCGTCGAAATCACGAGCGGCATCGTCGTCGATCGCTCGGCACGGACGCCTTGCGCAAACAACTCGCGGCCGAGGCCGAGCGCGCCCGCCACGCCGACCGTCGAGCCCTGCTTCAGTGCGCGAACCGCGCGCACCGCTTCGTGATGCGAGACAAACGTGTTCAGTTCCGGATCGGTCGAGATCGGCAATTGCGCGCCGACCGAGCGAATCTCTCCGCGCGCGACGAGCTGGAGCACCCGGGCTTCTGAGACCCCGGCGGCGCGCGCGATGTCGCGTGCGGTGTAGACGTCCGGCAAAACGGCGGCGGTACCGAGCATGGCTGTGACTTGCTTTATCGCAATTTCCTTGCCGTCGCCCAGCCCCGAGGCACAACCCGCATATCTGCACTTTTCGGCCGAAAACTGATAGATCTTTGCGGCAACCACCCCAGCTATCTGTGGTGCTTTAAGGACGCCTTGTCCCCGCTATGATGCAGCCCATGAGGAAGCTCGCCGCCGCCATTGGCATCGCGGTTTTTGGCTCGGTCATCGCCATCGCCGGCCAGGCCGTTCCTTATCGCCTCGTGCCGGGCTGGGGCGTGCTGCCAAACGGGGCCCAATGGGGCGAAGTGCCCGGGATGGCGATTGATGGCAGCGGCAAGATCTTCGCGTTCCATCGCGCCGAGCCGCCGATCGTCGAACTCGACCGCTCCGGCAAGATCCTCAAGATGTGGGGCGAGAAGTTGTTCGCGTGGCCGCATGGCATCCGCGTCGATCGCTTCGGCAATCTCTGGATCACCGACGGCCAGGCAAGAAACGGCATCGGCCAGCAGGTCTTCAAGTACACCACCGACGGGAAGCTGTTAATGACGCTCGGCACCAGGGGCGTGCGCGGTGAGGGCCCCGATACGTTCGGCGGTCCGTGCGACGTGGCGGTGGCGGCCAACGGCGACATCTTCGTCGCCGATGGTCATTTCAACTCGCGCATCGTCAAGTTCGACAAGGACGGCAAGTTCATCAAGGCGTGGGGCAGGAAAGGCGATCAACCCGGCGAGTTCAATCTCCCGCATACGCTGGTGATCGACTCACGCGGCCGCGTGCTCGTCGGCGATCGATCCAACAACCGCATCCAGATCTTCGATCAGGACGGCACGTTCATCGACCAGTGGACGCAGTTCGGGACGCCGAGCGGGATCTACATCACACCGGACGACACGCTCTACGTCGTGGACTACAACGTCAAGAAGGGCGTCTTCGTCGGCAGCGCCAAAGACGGGTCGGTGAGATACAAGATTGATGATGCGGTCGCCGAGGGCGTCGCGGTGGACCAGGACGGCAACATTTACGTCGGCGAGACGGTCCCTGGCACCACCCTGACGGGCCAGCCGGGCGGCCACATCGTGCGAAAACTCGAACGGACCAAGTGAGATGGTGAGATCCCTTCGCATCGGCCACAAGCGGTTCGTCCTCGGCCCGGGCGTGAACACGATCGGTCGTGAGCCCGGCTGCACCGTCTGTATCAACGACGCGAGCGTGTCGCGCGGCCACGCCCGCATCACCATCGACGGTGACCTCGCCACGCTCGAAGATCTCCAGAGCAAGAACGGCACGTCCGTGATGGGCGAGATCGTCACCGCCCCGACGCGGCTCAACGACGGCGACGAAGTCGAGTTCGGTCACGTCAAGGGGTGGTTCATCGTCGAGGCTGCCGACGATCCCCCCACCACGACCCACCTATAGGGCCGCTTGCGTCGACGCGTCGCGTGTCCTGACGATGTGCAGGGCCAGCACCAGGCGGCCCGGCATCGACAGCTTGTCGTAAATCGTCGCGAGGTGGCGCTTGACGGTTTCCGGGCTGATGCCGAACTCCGCGGCGATTTGGCGGTTGGAGAGGCCGCGCGCGACGGCTTCGGCCACCTGTTGTTCGCGTTTCGTGAGGGTATTCATCATGATCGTGACGTTACCCAAACGGGGGGCAGCAAGTCCTAAGGGCCGCCTAGGATTTCGCTAAAATGACCGTCGCCATGCGTTATTCCTTCGGCGACTGCTGGCTGGACACGGCCAGCAGGGAGTTTTCACGCCGCGGCCAGTCCGTTCACCTGTCACCCAAGGCGTTCGACCTGTTGTGCACGCTGATCCAGCAGCGCCCGCGCGTCGTCGGGAAAGCGGAACTGATGCAGGCGCTGTGGCCGGACACGTTCGTCGTCGAAGGCAACCTGCCGGTGATCGTCGCCGAGGTCCGCGACGCGCTTGGCGACCGGGCGTTTTCAGCGACGGCGATCAAGACGCATCACGGGATCGGTTATGGCTTCACGCTCGACGTCGAGGAATCGTCGCATGCACGCCGTGCCGACCCCGACGATCCGCAACTGTTGCTGATCGTCGGTTCGCGTCACCTTGCGCTCAATCCTGGCGCCAATGGTGTGGGCCGGGAGCCGACCTGCGACGTCTACATCAACGACGCCAGCGTGTCCCGCAGCCATGCGCAGATCGAGGTGCGTGGCGAAACCGCCACCATCAAGGATCTCGGCAGCAAGAACGGCACGCGTGTGCGAGGCAGCCTGCTGGCCAGCCCGGCGGATCTTCAGGATGGAGATGAGATTGCGTTCGGCTCGGTGAAGGCGCGATTCATCATCAAGCGCCGGCGCGACCCGCGATCGACCGTGACCCTTTAGTCGCCCGTCCGCAGTCCTTCGACAAATCGCAGGCGGCCCTGTTCGGCAAGGATGCGAACCGGCTTGAATCCGGCTTCGCTCAGCAGCTGGACGTAGTCAAACTTGCCCTGGACGGAGGTGACCGGCGTCACCACCTCGATTCGTCCGCCGTTTCGCAGGCTGTGACGCGCGTGTCGCAGCACGTCGCTCACGCGACTCTCGAAGCGCGAGAAAGAATCGTCGGTGTCATCCACCACCACCAGGTCGAAGGCGGCCGCGTCGAAGGGCCACTGCCGGCCCTGGTCGATGTCCGAGGCGTCGATCAGGGCGCCGACTTTCGCGCCGGTCGATTTCACGAGATCCGCCTGCTGCTGATTGGTGACGGCCACGGCGGCCGTGCCGCTCAGTCCGACCTTCGCCGCCAACCCGGCGAGCAGCGCCCGGTCGGCACACCCAATCTGCAGGAATCGCTCGCCCATCCGGACGCCGGTCATCGACACCTGGAGCGGATCCATCGCCTGGCCCCGGCCCCGGCGCATCAACATCCGCAGGAGAAACATCATTGGCTTCCATCATACGTAGAACGGCCGGGGGTGATATATTTCCAAGGTGAAACAAGCCTCAGAAATCGCTCCTGCCCAAGGAAAACTGGGCATTCTCCTGGTCGGTCTCGGCGCGGTCAGCACCACCACCATCGCCGGCGTCATCGCCATCCGCAAGGGCCTCGCCAAGCCAATCGGTTCGCTCACCCAGATGGGCACGATCCGGCTGGGCAAGCGCACGGAGAATCGCACCCCCAAGATCAACGAATTCGTCCCGCTCGCGCAATTGAACGACGTGGTGTTCGGCGGTTGGGACATCTTCGAAGAAGACTGCTACGCCGCGGCGTGCACGGCCGGCGTCCTCGAGCGTTCGCTGCTGGATTCGATCCGCCCCGAGCTCGAGGCGATTAAGCCGATGCCCGCGGTGTTCGACCAGCGCTACGTGAAGCGCCTGTCGGGCCCCAACGTGAAGAAGGGCAAGAACAAGAAGGATCTGGCCGATCAGCTGATCGCCGACATCCGCAACTTCAAGCAGAAGCACCACTGCGATCGCCTCGTGATGGTGTGGTGCGGCAGCACCGAGGTCTTCATGACCGAAGGCCCGGTGCACCAGTCGCTCGCCGCGTTCGAGAAGGGCCTCGAGTTGAGCGACGATTCGATTCCGTCGAGCATGGTCTACGCCTACGCCGCGTTGAAGGAAGGCCTGCCGTTCGCGAACGCCGCGCCGAACCTGACCGCCGACATTCCGGCGATGCTCGAGCTCGCCGCGCAAACCGGCTCACCGCTCGCCGGCAACGACATGAAGACGGGGCAGACGCTGATCAAGACGATCATCGCGCCCGGCCTCAAGGCGCGCATGATCGGCGTCCGCGGGTGGTATTCGACCAACATCCTCGGCAACCGCGACGGCGAGGTGCTGGACGACCCCGAGTCGTTCAAGACCAAGGAAGAAAGCAAGAAGTCGGCGCTCGACTACATCTTCCAGCCGCAGCTCTACCCGGATTTGTACAAGGACCTGTCGCACGTCGTCCGCATCAATTACTACCCGCCGCGCGGCGACAACAAGGAAGGCTGGGACAACATCGACATCGTCGGCTGGCTCGGTTACCCGATGCAGCTGAAGATCAACTTCCTGTGCCGCGACTCGATTCTCGCCGCGCCGATTGTCCTCGACTCGGCGTTGTTCCTCGATCTCGCGAAGCGCGCCGGCATGTCCGGCATCCAGGAATGGCTGTCGTTCTACTACAAGGCCCCGATGCACGCGAAGGACATCTATCCCGAGCACGATCTGTTCATCCAGCTGATGAAGCTGAAGAACACGCTGCGCTACCTGCAGGGTGAAGAGATGATCACGCATCTGGGGCGTGAGTACTACGACTGACATGGCGAGGGCTGAAGCCCTCGCCCTCCAAACGTTTGGAGAGCGACGGCTTTAGCCGTCGCTGAGACCAAGATGGCTCCAGCGAAACTTCAACCCGCACTCGTCGGTGGTGTGGCGATCGGCGTGCTCTCGGCACTGCCGGTCATCAACATCGCCAACTGCTGTTGCGCCTGGATCCTGTTTGGCGGGGCGCTGGCTGCATACCTGATGCAGCAGAATCACCCTGAGCCGATTCAGATCGGCGACGGCGCGGTCGTGGGATTGCTCGCGGGAGTGACGGGCGCCTTCGTCTGGCTGCTGCTGTCAATCCCGATCGGCTTCGCGATGGCGCCGCTGCAATCGCGGATGACGCAGCAAGTGCTGCAGAACGCCTCGGAGATGGCGCCGGAGCTGCGCTCGATGCTCGAGAGCATGTCCGGCGGACCCACCATCGGCCTCGGCCTGATCTTCGGCTTCTTCCTGATGCTCGTCGTCAGCACCCTGTTCGGCATGCTCGGCGGCTTGTTTGGCGCGCTGATGTTCAAGAAGAGCCCGCCGCCGGTCGTTCCTCCGCCGATTCCACCGAACGTCTTTTGATTGGGTGGAATCGTCTCGCCGTAGCCGCGTAGCGGCGAAGGCGGACTGCCATAACGGTCTCTCGCCATCGAGCCGATACTTGGAGTTGGTATGGACTCGCCCAAGCAGGACTACGCGGCGTTGTTTCGCTTCACCCAGCGCCCGTTCAGCCTGACCCCCGACCCGAAGTTCTATTTCCGCAGCCGCGCGCACGGCCGCGTCTTCGACGCGCTGTCGGCGGCGATCACGCGCCGCGAGAGCGTCATGCTCGTGCTCGGCGACCTCGGTGTCGGGAAGACCACGCTTTGCAAGACGCTGCTCGATCTGCAGGAGCGCAAGTCGCGCGCCGCGCTGGTCGGCAACGCGTTGTTATCGCCGGAAGACTTGTTGCGGCTGATGCTGCAGGATCTCGGCGCCGTTTCGAAAGACGACGTCAAGCAGGGGAAGTTGGCCGCGGCGAACCGCGGCCAGCTGGTCGAGGTGTTCGACGATTTTCTCGGGCGCCTGCGCGCATCCTGCGATGGCGCCGTGGTGATCGTCGACGAAGCGCACAGCCTGCCGCCGGCGACCAGGGACCAGGTCATCGAAATTGCCGCCCTCGAGTCCAACCGCGATCGCGTGCTGCAATTCCTGCTGGCCGCACAGCCCGCGCTCGGCGGCGCGCCGACGCTCCCGACGCTGGTTGACGACCGCGTCGCCGTCCGGGCGCGCCTGTTGCCGCTCGAGCGAGACGAATGCGAGCGTTACATCGCGCACCGGCTGGCGATTGCCGGCGGCAATGCCGTGACGTTCAGCGCCGCCGCGATCGAAGTGATCTACGCGCTGTCTGGCGGCGTGCCGCGCCTCGTGAACCTGCTCTGCGAGCGCGCCTTGCAGGAGGCCGCCGCGGTGGCAGCGAATCGCGTTGAGCCGAAGATGATCGAATCGGCGGCGTCGGCGCTGGATCTGATCCGCCTCCGGCCGAAACGCTTCCGCTGGTATGGCACGCGGTAGATGTAAACTCCGGCTGTATGTCTGAGCCGGTTGCGCCCGAGATCGAAGCCCTCCTCAAGGAAGATCGCAGCTTCGCCCCCTCTGACGAATTTCGCTCCCGCGCCCTGATCAACGATCCCGGCATCTATGCCAGGGCCGCCAAAGATCCCGAAGGGTTCTGGGCCGGATTCGCGACCGAGCTGGAGTGGATCCAGCCCTGGTCGAAGGTCCTCGACTGGAATCCGCCGGACGCGAAATGGTTCGTGGACGGAAAGATCAACGCCAGCGCGAACTGTCTCGATCGCCACGTGCGGACGGCGCGCCGCAACAAGGCGGCATTCATCTGGGAAGGGGAGCCCGGCGATCGCCGCACGCTGACCTACTTCGATCTCTATCGGCAGGTCTGCCAGTTCGCCAACGTCCTGAAGTCGCTCGGCGTGACGAAGGGCGATCGCGTCGCGCTGTACCTGCCCTTGATTCCCGAGCTCGCGATCTCGATGCTCGCGTGCGCGCGCATCGGCGCCGTGCATTCCGTGGTGTTCGGCGGATTCAGCGCCGAGTCACTGCGCGATCGCATCAACGATTCCTCGTGCAAGGTCCTCGTCACCGCCGACGGCGGCTGGCGCCGCGGGCAGATCGTGCCGCTGAAGCAGACGGCCGATGAGGCGCTGCAGGACACGCCGTCGATCCAGCACGTGGTGATCGTCCAGCGGCTCCACGGATCGCCGATGCCGGTCCACGTCAAGGAAGGCCGCGATCACTGGTATCACCGCCTGATGCAGGAAGCGCCGTACGAATGCGCGCCGGAGGCGATGGACGCCGAGGACATGCTCTATATCCTCTACACCTCCGGCACCACCGGTAAGCCCAAGGGCATCGTGCACACCACCGGCGGCTATCTGGTCGGCGCCTACGCAACCACCAAGTGGGTGTTCGACCTGAAGGAAGAAGACGTCTACTGGTGCACCGCCGACATCGGCTGGGTCACCGGCCACAGTTACGTGGTCTACGGACCGCTCGCCAACGGCGCGACCGTCGTGATGTACGAAGGCGCGCCCGACTGGCCGCAGAAAGATCGGCTCTGGGAGATCGTTGAACGCTACGGCGTCACGATCTTCTACACTGCGCCCACCGCGATTCGCGCGTTCATGAAGTGGGGCACCGAGTGGCCCGCCAGGCATGACCTGACGTCGGTCCGCCTGATGGGATCCGTGGGTGAGCCGATCAATCCCGAAGCGTGGATCTGGTACCACCTGCACATCGGCAACAGCCGCTGCCCGATCGTCGACACGTGGTGGCAGACGGAAACCGGCGCCATCGCCATCACCCCGCTCCCCGGTATCACCCGCACCAAGCCGGGATCGGCCACGCATGCGTTCCCCGGCATCAGCGCCGAGATCCTCAACGACAAGGGCGAACGGGTGCCGGCCGGGGGCGGCCTGCTCGCCATCACCAAGCCCTGGCCGTCGATGCTGCGCACCATCTATGGCGATCACGATCGCTACGTGACGCAGTACTGGAGCCGTTGGGGCCGCGACATCTACTTCACCGGCGATGGTGCCAAGAAGGATGACGAAGGTTATTACTGGCTGCTTGGCCGCGTCGACGATGTGCTGAACGTGGCGGGGCATCGCATTGGCACGATGGAGGTCGAGAGTGCGCTCGTCGATCATCCCAAGGTGGCAGAGGCCGCCGTCGTCGGACGCACGCACGAGATCAAGGGGCAGGCCCTCGCCGCCTTTGTGACCGTCAAGGAAGGCGTCACCGCCTCGGAATCGTTGTCGGACGAGCTCAAGAAGCACGTCGCGCACAAGATCGGCGCGATCGCCCGCCCTGACGACATTATCTTTGCCGCCGATCTGCCCAAGACCCGCTCAGGCAAGATCATGCGGCGACTGCTGCGCGATATCGCCGAAGGCAAGGCGCTCGGCGACACCACGACGCTCGCCGATCCCTCGGTAGTTGCGAAGTTGAAGGACCAGTACGAATCCCAGGAATGACAGGAGCATCAGATGGCTGATTCAGGACAGAACTACCAGAACCACACCCGATTTTTTCCGCCGTTTCATTTCATCGCCGTACCGATCCTGTTGCTCAACTTGATCAACGAGCTGCGGCATGTCTGGATGAATCCCAATCGATCGACGGGGTTTGCGGCGCTCGTCGCGTTCGGCATCCTGACGTCGGCGTTCGCGGCACGGGCGATGGCGCTGCGCGTCCAGGATCGCGTGATTCGATTTGAGTTACAGGCGCGGCTGCGCGGCTGCCTGCCGGCCGATCTCCAGGGCCGGATGCACGAGCTCACCCCGTCGCAAATGGTGGCGCTGCGCTTTGCCAGCGATCAGGAGTTGGCCGACCTGGTGCGCGACGTGCTTGCCGGCAAGCACGCCAACCAGAAGTCGATCAAGCTGGCGATCAAGAACTGGCAGGGCGACTACCTGCGCGCCTGATGGGACCACGGGAAATTCCGCGATCCGCCAGGGTCGCTGTATAAACGGCGCGCGCCGTTGACGTCCATCACTCGGCGTGTTACAACCCTCCTACCCAACGACTCCGCACTCTCGGCGTGCGGAGTCGCTTCTCTCTCAGTCGACCCCGACCTCAATCACTCGTGCTTTCTTGAGAGGATTTGTCCATCTTGCGTACGCGAGCTCTCGCTGTCGTTATGGCTCTGCTTGTCGGCGCGCTGCTGAGCGCACAGGCCCTGTCAGGCCAGGCTGCGCTCGAGGCCGGAATACGGCAGGTCCGCGAGGGGAATTTCATTGGCGGGTTGGTGACGTTGAACGATCTGATTGCCACGCCGCCGACCACCGTCGACCAGGCGAACGTGCTCGCGAGCGCTCATGCCTATGCGGCGCTGGCTTATACGCAATTAGGCCAGCCTGATGCCGCGAAAACGTCGGCGCTCATGGCATTGACGGCCAATCCGAGCGTTGCGCTCGATACCGCCGACTTCACGGCCGCAACGATCGCGCTGTTCGACAGTCTTCGCGGTCCCGCCAAACAGGATGCAGAAGCGGCTGGCCGAGTCGCCGAACAGGCGGGCCAGTTTCAGGAAGCGTTTGTCGCGTACCTGAGAGCCTTCCAGGCGCTGGCCGATCCGCCGCCGCCCGCGGCCGATGCGCGAGTGCGCGAAAAGTTGATTCAAGTGGTAGCGAGGCTTTCGACCGCACCGCTGGTGCCGCAAGACGCCCGCGATCACCTGCGGAAAGCCCAGGACCTCGCGGATGCCGAAGCGATCCTTGGCGGCACTGCGGGAACGTCCGCCCAACAGGCGATCGAACTGCGGCAGGCGATCCGCCTCGCCCCATGGTGGCCGGAAGCGACGATTCGATATGCAATGGTGCTGCAGAAGCTCCAGCGCGTCGACGAAGCCCTCATCAATCTGAACCTCTACAAACTGGCGGATGCTGAAGGCTACGCCGCGATGGTGGCGCGCTCAACGACCAAGGCCGCAGCAGAGGCCAGGGCGCCCGCGGCGATCCCGCCGCCGATCGGCCCGGCGGTCATCTATGTGTACTGGCCGGAACAGCAGCGCGGTGGGGCGCGGCAGAAGGTGATGTGCAATGGGCGCAAGGTCGCGGACCTTCAAAACAACCGCTTCGTCGTGTTGAGGACCGGCGCCGGCAGCTACCACCTGACCTTCAGGAACAACGATGTCACCGCCATCGTTGAGGGCGGTCGCGAGTACTACTATCGCGGGTCGATCGAGGGCCAGTTTCAATTCGCACAGGGCGCCCAGCTCCGGCCGATGAGCGCGGATGCGGCCAGGGCCGAGATGCGCGATCAGAAGATGAAGATCAACGACGCCAAGCGCACCTTCGGCGCAGAATGCGCGGTTCCGCCTCCGACGCGCCGACGGTAGGGTCAGTAACTCGATCGGAATAGGTACAAGGACTTCAATGATATTCAGAGGATCGATCTGCGCAGTGCTGATGGCCGCCGTCCTCGCGATCGCGACCGAGCCGGTCAAAGCGTTTTACGACGATACGCACTACAGCCTGACGTACTACATCGCCCGTAGTTGCGGATTCACGCCACTACAGTCCTACCGGTTGGCGAGCGCCGCCGTCAGTATTGATTACGCGCCGTTGACGAGACCCGAACAATACGGAGCGTTTCTGCCGTCCACGACACCGTCGGATTTTCTGACCGAAAGCGCGCACAGCGCCCGCATCACCTTTCATGCGTTTTGGGACTCGCGTTCTCCCGTTCAATTCGATCCCGTCGCGAAAGGCCGTTACCTGGAATCGGAGCGGCGACTGTTTGTGTTGGCAACTTCACAACGGAACGCCGGTGTGTTGCTTCACTATGTTCAGGACGAGGAGCCGCATGCGGGGTACGGCAGCACGCGGGGCCACTGGGGAGTGGCGCCGATCGACCCCATCTGGCCGTTTGGCGCGCAGACCGACTATTTGAGCTTCAACCAGCAGCGCACCATGCTGATGGTCCAACACTCGGTCGACACCCTGAAGTCGTTCATGCTGGCAATGGCGCCTCGCCAACGTCCGAGCGCGCGCTGTACCGTCGCCGGCGTGCTGCCGATGCTCAACACGCTGATCGCCGCGAATCCGGTTTCTGTAATGTCCGCCCCTAAGGTCACGATTGCAGATGCGGCCGTTGCCGCGGCCGTCACCGCGCAGGCCGACCTGACGATGCACGCCTCCTTCGAGAACCGGGAGCAGTACACATTCGATGCGGTGGGCCGGATTATGGACAAGGCGGAGTCATATCCGATGTACGAGAGCCTGAAGGCCTCGGTTCGTGGCGGCGAGGGACGACAAGTCGAAGTCTCTGTCTGGGCCGCGCCGACGCGCGCCTTCGAAAAGTCATATCAACTCGATTGCAAGCCGGCGTCCGGCCTGACGCTATTTGACAAACTTCCGGTCGGGAACTTGATCCTGCAGACCGTCGCGGATGGCAAGGTCACGCGCACGCCGTTCCGTCTCGACAAGTCCGGACAGAGCGTTCAGCTGAGCGTGACTCCGATCAAGAAGGGTGAAGAGGCTAGCGAGTGCAGGAAAGAAGTCGCGAAGAGGGCAGCATCAGTCTGCGAATCCGGCCGCGGCGCGCTCACCAGTCGGGCTCCGATCAACGGGACAGAGTCCCAACGTCTCGAAGATGACTTTCAGCAGGCGGCCGATTCCTGCGACAAAGAAGAAGAGAAGAAGCAGACGGAGAATAACGAACCGCCGACCCAGCAAACGCCGCCCGGGGGCAATGGCGGCGGCGGTCACGGCGTCGGTACCGCGATCAAAGCCGGCAGTGCCATCGCTGTCGCCGCCGTCGGTGGTCTCTATCTGAAGAGCGAACTCGCCAAGATCGAAGAGGAATCCGTCTTTACGACGACGCCCACGACGACGACCACCACCACCACGACCACGCCAACGAGCTCCGGGTCCATGACCTACGTCGGCGGTACTTTCACCTGCACGTTCAACGCCGGCGGCGTCCTTAATCTCTGCAACAACAGCAACATCAGGGTGAATATCACCGCCCGGATGGCGGTGGGAACATCGTTGAGACTGAACGCACTTGGGATGACCGGGACTTCGATCCTTCAGACCACCACCGATCCGCCCGGGAACATGACCTTCCAGAACTTCAATGGCCCCGGCAATTTTGATACCTGCCCAGGACCGATTCAGCAGTTGTCGCTGTTCAATGCCTCAACCGCGGCGCCCATCACGGCGATTACGGTATCGATTCCGGTGAGCTGCCGGTAACTAGCGCAAATTCGTCGCGAGCGCCTCGACGGCTTCCCGTTCGAGGCGCACGTGACGGCCGGCGTTGACCGGATCGAGCTGCCCTTCGGCAACCAGTTTCTCGATGCCCTGGATATCGGTCTTGAGCAGCATCGTCGCTTCCTCGATCGAGATCAGCCGCGGCAGCAGCTCGACGAGCTCGACGCGGTTCCGTCCGCCGACCTTGGCGCGCTCCAGCGCCGCTTCGGCTTCCGCTGAAAACTTTTCGTGATCGATCGGCTCGCCTTCGAGCGCGCGCGCGCTCGTCACCGCCACGCTGACGGTCACCACCGCGCGCTGTTCGGTGCGGTAGTCGCGGAACGTCAATCGCTCTTCGACCATCGTCCGCGTCCGCTCGGCCAGCGTCAACGCGTCACGCGGATCGGTCTCGGGCAGCAGCACCGCGATGGTGTCTTCGCCGTAGCGCGTCACCCAGTCGTGCTGGCGGAAATACGTGCGCAGCAGGATGCCCATGCGTTCGAGGATGCGATCGCCGACCCCGTAGCCGTGCGTCTTGTTGATCGCCGAAAGGTTGTCGACGTCGATCAGCATCATCGACAGCCAGTGCTCGAAGCGCTCCGCGCGGCAGCACTCCTTCGGAAGGACGGCGTCGAGCACGGGCCGCGTGTGCAGCGTGGTCAGCGAGTCTTCGATCGCCGAGTGTTGCGGCGAATACATCAGGCGCGTCGTCCACGCCCCGAGCACGTCGAACGACGCGCGACGCACGATCTGCGAGGCCTGCGGCCACGGCTCGGTGTTGGCCCCCACCCTGGGATCGAGCGACAACTCGTCGATCGTCGTGCTCATCACGATGTGAACGAAGGTGAACAGCTGATCGGGAGAGACCTCGCGATCGTCCACCAGGGCGGCCAGTTCGCTGATGCCGGAGCCGCGCGAGTCGAGGTGGCCTTCGAGGATCGCGTCGCTCAGCAGCTGCGTGACGAGGTTGCCGAGCCGCACGCAATAACTCGCGTCGAGGCGCCGCGATTCCGCCGACAACGGAAACGTCGCGACCGTGTCCGCGACGATCACGTCCCTCCGATCGAGGACGAGATGCGCGACATGACGACGCAAGTCCAGGTCGACGCCGAGTTCCTGTGCAGGGGGCATGCGGGGTTCGTCCACAGTTTCGGTCCGACCCAAGGGTAACTCTAGAGTGGACTAAGGCCGCAACCCCCGTCGACCGAAACACTTAACGCGGAATTAGCAGCGGTGCGTGTTCACTCCTGCACACCGTTGCCGCCTTTGGCATTACGGACGAGTTTGATCTGGCAGGTCGTCGGTCCCTATGATCGGCGTCTGCTGACAAATCTGTGAGTTGCACGGCTTTTCTGAGGTTCGATGCGAAAAAAGCTGGGTGAGTGCCTGATTCAGGCAGGCCTCATCACTGAGGACGATCTCCAATCGGCGCTGACCGAGCACAAACGCACCGGCGAACGGCTGGGCGCGGTACTCGTCCGCCTGAATCTCGCCACCGAGCGGCAGATCGCCAAGGCCCTCGCATACCAGCTGGGATTTCCGTACCTCAATCTCTCCGAGAACCCTCCCGACCCCAACATCGTCACGCTGATCGCCAAGGAAGTGGCGCTCAAGCGGTCGTGCGTCGCGATTCGGCTCGACAAGAACCTGCTGACCGTCGCGATGGCGGACCCGTTGTTGTTCAGCCTGGTGCAGGACCTCGAGTTCCAGACCGGCTATCGCATCAAGCAGGTCGTGGCCACGCGCGCCGACATCCTCGAATCGATCGCCGCCGGCTATCCCGACAAGGCGTTGATGAAGACCACGGGCCCGGCCGGCAGCGTGCCGGCGACCCGGTACTCGCAACGCGAGGAACGCGCCGGCAGCGAAGGCCTGATGCGCCGCTCCGACGAAGAGGGCGGCGAACCGATCGCCGGGCTGAAGGAACGCAGCGAGGCGGCGCCAATCATCGACCTCGTCGACCTCGTCGTCAAGAGCGCCATCAAGGCCGGCGCCTCCGACGTCCACGTCGAGCCGATGGAAAAGGGCGTCCTGATCCGGCATCGCCTCGACGGCCTGCTGAAGGAAGTGATGGACCTGCCCAAGTGGGTCCATGAAGGCTTGATCGCGCGCCTCAAGATCATGGCGGGCATGGACATCGCCGAGAAGCGCCTGCCGCAGGACGGCCGCGTCCGCGTCACCAACGAAGAAGGCCGCGACATCGACTTCCGCGCCTCGACCCTGCGAACGCTGCACGGCGAGAAAATGGTGCTGCGCGTCCTCGATCAGAACCGCGGCGTGCCGCCGCTCGAGGAGCTGGGTTTCTCATCCGGTGCGTTCGACGAACTGCGCAGCTTCCTGAAATTCCAGCACGGCATGATCCTGGTCGTCGGACCGACCGGCAGCGGCAAGACCACCACCCTCTGCTCGGCGCTGATGTCGGTGCAATCGGAGCGCACCAACATCATCACCATCGAAGATCCGATCGAGTATCAGCTGCCGGGCATCAACCAGACGCAGGTCAACGAGAAGATCAAGCTGACGTTCGCCAGCGCGCTGCGATCGATCCTGCGCCAGGATCCGGACGTCATCCTGGTCGGCGAAATCCGCGACCAGGAAACCGCCCGCATCGCGATGCAGGCCGCGCAGACCGGCCACCTGGTGTTGTCGACCCTCCACACCGATGACGCGCCGTCGGCGGTGACACGATTGACCGACATCGGCATCGAGCCCTACGTGATCGCGTCGGCGACCATCGGCGTGGTCGCGCAGCGCCTGGTGCGGCGCCTGTGCCCGGCGTGCCGGCGGCAGTACACGCCGAACTCGGATACGCTGCGCGCCCTCAACATCACCGAAGCCGAGGCCGCGAACATCCCGTTCTATCGTCCGGTGGGATGCGACGCCTGTCATCAAACCGGCTACAAGGGCCGCATCGGCATCTACGAAGTGATGAAGATCAGCGATCGCCTGCGGCGCCTGATCTCGCAGCGCGCGTCGGAAGATACAATTCGCGAAGTCGCCCAGACCACCGGCATGTTGTCGCTGGGCGATGACGCGCTGGCCAAGGTCAAGGCCGGCGTCACGACCGCCGAAGAACTGCTTCGCGTCGTCACCGAGGTCCGCGATTTGAAGAGCGTGTGCCCTGGCTGCAGTGCGCCGGTGGCGATTGACTTCATCGCCTGCCCGAGTTGCGGCCGCCGCCTGAGCGGCGCCTGCCCGGGCTGCTCGCGCAGCCTGCAGCCCGGCTGGACCTTCTGTCCGTACTGCGCGCGCGGGACCGAGGCGCGCAGTGATCGGCGGCTTCGCGAACGCCGCGCCCTGAAGGAACTGCCCCCGGCCAACATTTCGAACGTCACCGAGTTCAAGAAGGGGATGCCCTGAAGAAATCGGCAATCTAAGATCCGATATCTGCCATCCTTGTGCTTTCCCACGTGAAAACCCATTACGAACTCCTTGGCCTCGAGGCCGGCGCGGACGCTGACGCCATCAAGAAAGCGTTTCGTCGCGAGATCGCGCGGTATCACCCCGACAAAGTCATTCATCTTGGCGCCGAATTCCAGGAGATGGCGGCGACCCGCGCCGCAGAACTGACCGTCGCCTACAAGACGCTGAGCGATCCGGCGTTGCGTGCGGAGTACGACCAGGGACTTTCCGACGGCGTACCCCCGCCGCATCTTCCTCAAACGCCACGGCCTGCGCCCAGCCAGGAAAACCCGCCGCCTCCGCCACCGGCCGAGGATTATGCGCCACCGCCGCTGACCGGCGGCAAGGCCCGTTTCGCATCCGAGCGCGCCGATCGCGATGTCATTCTCAAGCGGGCCATCGCCGGCCGCGTGATTGGCATTGTCGAAGGCCTGTACGGAAAGATCGAGACGCCGTCGGTGCGCGGGTTCGATCTCGCGATCGTGCCGCTGGCCAAGCCGCGGTTTCTTGGCACCATCCCGCCGCGCGTGCTCGTGCGCGTCATCGACACGGTGGACGGGACGGCGATTACCGAGGCGTATGGCGCCGCGTCGCGTGCTCGCGTGCACAGCGGCAAGTCACCGGTCGTGGTGCTGTTGCTGTCCAGGAATATCGCGCCGCAGGCGGAGCTGTCGAAGGCCAACGACGCCAACGCCCGCTCGAGAAAGGCCCCCGACAGCCCCGACGAAGTTGCGGTGGTGGTGATCAACGCCAGCGACTGGACCTGCCGGCTGCCGCCCAATTGTTCGGCCGCGGTCCAGAAGCTCGCCGCCCAGATTTGCGCCTGACCGTGAACTTCTTTGAACCCCGTTGAACCCTTGAACCGGCCTTGCCGTAGACTCTAGATATGCCGCTGATCGAGACACGCGACCTGTGGAAGACCTATGTAATGGGCGACGAGGAGATTCACGCGCTCAAGGGCGTCTCGATCTCAATCGAACGCGGCGAATACGTCGCGATCATGGGCCCATCCGGGTCGGGTAAGTCCACCCTGATGAATCTGATCGGCTGCCTCGACACGCCGAGCAAGGGCACCTACCTGCTCAACGGCAAGGAGGTCAGCCAGATGAACGACAACGAGCTGGCCCGCATCCGCAACGAAGAAATCGGCTTCGTGTTTCAAACCTTCAACCTGTTGCCGCGCGCCACCGCCCTCCATAACGTGGAGTTGCCGCTGGTTTATGCCGGGATGGGGAAGACCGAACGCCTGGCGCAGGCCAAGGCGGCGATCGAGAAAGTTGAACTCACGCATCGCATGACGCACAAGCCCAACGAACTGTCAGGCGGCCAGCGCCAGCGCGTCGCCATCGCCCGCGCCCTCGTCAACAACCCGTCGATCCTGCTGGCCGACGAGCCGACCGGGAATCTCGATTCGAAGACCGGCATCGAAATCATGGGCCTGTTCGCGCGCCTCCACCAGGGCGGCAACACCATCATCGTCGTGACGCACGAAGCCGACATCGCGGCGTATGCGCATCGCGTCATCGCGATCCGCGACGGCCAGGTCGAGCGCGACGTGCGGCAGGAGCCGCAGGGCGCGCTCACGGCGCACTGAAGGCAGGCCTGTTCGGCCTGTTCGGCCTGTTCGGCCCGCTTCACACCGCCGCGAAGTGACCGTCCGACACCTGCCGCAACGGCGCTTCGCGATTGACGAGCGCCGGATCCAGCTCGATGCGCGTGCGCGGCGCATCAGGATCGAGCACGGGAACCGCCGACAGTAGCGCCCGCGTATACGGATGCTGCGCGTCGGCGAAGATCTCCTCGGTGCTGCCCATCTCGACGATCCGGCCGAGGTACATGACCGCGACCCGGGTGGAGATGTGGCGCACCAGGCGCAGATCGTGCGCGATAAACAGGTAGGTGAGCTTCAGCTGCTGCTGCAAATCCATCAGCAGGTTGATCACCTGCGCCTGGATCGACACGTCGAGCGCCGACACGGGTTCGTCCGCGATGATGAATGACGGATTCAAGGCCAGCGCACGCGCCAGGCCGATGCGCTGCCGCTGGCCGCCGCTGAACTCGTGCGGGTAGCGTTCGAGATGCGCAGGATCCAGGCCCACCAGCTTGAACAGATCCGCGACGCGATCGCGCCGCTCGGCCTTGGTGCCGATCGCGTGAATGATCAGCGGCTCTTCGACGATCGCCCGCGCCCGCATCCGCGGGTTCAGCGACGAGTAGGGATCCTGGAAAACCATTTGCATGTCGCGGCGGGCGGCGCGCATCCGTGAACTGGAAAACCCCAGCACGTTCTCGCCGCGGAACAACACCTGGCCGGAGGTGGGCTCGACCAGCCGCAGCATGCAGCGCCCGGTCGTGCTCTTGCCGCTGCCCGACTCACCCACCAGCGCGAAGGTTTCACCTTCTTCGACTGAAAAGCTGACGTCGTCCACCGCCCGCACCGCCGACTTCTCGCGGAACAGCCCGCCGCCGCGCTCGAAATGCTTCACGAGGTTGAGTACTTCGACCAGCGCCATTAGATCGCCACACCCCTCAAGCGTGTGCCAGGCTCGCCGCCGGGGATCGATGCGAGCAGCCCCTTGGTATAGGGATGTTGGGGGTTGCGCAAGATGTCGCGCACCGCGCCTTGCTCGACGATCTTGCCGCGGTGCATCACGGCGACGCGATCGGCGGTCTCGGCGATCACCCCGAAGTCGTGCGTGATGAGCAGCAGCGACAGGTCGAATTCGCGCTTCATGTCGCGCAGCAGATCGAGAATCTGCGCCTGCACGGTGACGTCGAGCGCGGTCGTCGGCTCGTCGGCAATCACCAGCGGCGGCTTGCACGCCAGCGCGATCGCCATCATCACGCGCTGCCGCATGCCGCCGGACAATTGATGCGGGTAATCATCGACGCGCTTCTCCGCATCGACAATGCGAACGGCGCGCAGCAGATCGATCGCGCGCGCCCGCGCCTCCGAACGCGAGGCCAGGCCGTGGACCATCAGCGCTTCGGCGATGTGCGCGCCGACCCGCATCACCGGATTGAGCGCGGCCATCGGCTCCTGGAAGACGAAGCCGATGCCGGCGCCGCGCACCTCTCGCATTTCGTGTTCGGGGAGGGCGAGCAGGTCCCTGCCCTGGAAGAAGATCTTCCCGCCGACGATGCGGCCGGGTTCCTGCACGAGCCGGATGATCGAGAACGCGGTCACGGACTTGCCGCTGCCCGACTCGCCGACCAGGCCGAGCGTCTCGCCCTTGCGGACCTCGAACGACACGTCGTCCACGGCCACCACGGACCCGAACACCGTGCGCAGATTCTCGACCTTGAGGAGCGGTGCCATTAATCCAATGAGACTTCGCGATATTCGCCGAAGACCCCACGGAGTGTATCGGCAATTTCACCGACCGTGGCCTGCGCTTCGACGGCGGCAATGATCCTCGGGACGAGGTTGTCGGTGCCCATCGCGGCACCGCGCACGCCGGCGAGCGCCTCCTGCCACCGGGCGGCGTCACGCCCCCGCCGCACCTGCTGCACGCGCTCCACCTGTTGCGCCTCGAGCGACGGATCGACCTGGAACACTTCGATCGACGAGGCATCGTCTGTCTGGTAGCGGTTCACGCCGACGACCACCGACGCGCCGGCATCCACCGCGAGCTGGGCCTGGTAGGCAGATTCCTGGACCTGCCGCTGGATGTAGCCGGCCTCGATCGCCGCCAGCGTCCCGCCCGCGGCCTCGATGCGCGTCAAGAGCTCCCGCGCGCCGTCCTCGATCTCGCTGGTCAGCTTCTCGATGTGATACGACCCCGCGAACGGATCGATCGTGTTGGCCACGCCCGATTCGAAGCCGATGATCTGCTGCGTGCGCAGCGCGATTCTCGCCGCGCCCTCCGTCGGCAGCGCGAGCGCCTCGTCGCGGCTGTTGGTGTGCAGCGACTGTGTGCCGCCGATTACCGCCGCCATGGCCTGCACCGCGACGCGGACAATGTTGTTGTCCGGCTGCTGCGCGGTCAGCGTGCTGCCCGCCGTCTGCGTATGAAAGCGCAGCTGCTGCGCGCGGGGATTCGTGGCGCCGAAGCGTTCCTTCATGATCCGCGCCCACAGCCGGCGCGCCGCGCGGAACTTCGCGACCTCTTCGAGGAAGTCATTGTGGGCGTTGAAGAAGAACGACAGCCGCTGCCCGAACGAGTTGACGTCGAGCCCCGCCTGCTTCGCCGCATCAACATAGGCAATCGCATTCGCGAACGTGAACGCGACTTCCTGCACTGCCGTCGACCCCGCTTCGCGAATGTGATATCCGCTGATCGAGATGGTGTTCCACTGCGGCACCTCGCGTTCGCAGAACGCGAAGATGTCGGTGACGATACGCAGGGAAGCGTGCGGCGGATAGATGTAGGTGCCGCGCGCGATGTATTCCTTGAGGATGTCGTTCTGGATCGTGCCCGACAGCTGCTTCGGCGCCACGCCCTGCCGCTTGCCGACCGCGATATACAGCGCCAGCAGGATGATCGCCGTCGCGTTGATCGTCATCGACGTCGATACCTGGTCGAGCGGAATGCCGTCGAACAGCACCGCCATGTCTTCGATCGAATCGATCGCCACGCCGACCCGGCCGACCTCGCCGGTCGCCAGGTGGTGGTCGCTGTCGTAGCCGATTTGCGTCGGCAGATCGAACGCCACGCTCAACCCGCTCACGCCCTGCGATAACAGGTATCGATAACGCTGGTTCGATTCGGAGGCGGTGCCAAACCCCGCGTACTGCCGCATCGTCCACAGCCGGCCGCGATACATCGTCGGCTGGATGCCGCGCGTAAAAGGATATTCGCCTGGAAAGGAAAGGTCGCGCTCGGGATCGAACGCGGCAAGATCTCTGGGGCCCACGAATGGATTCGTGGGCCCGGTCCCGTTGGGCCCGGAAGGCTTCACGGTCTCGATTGTAGAGGCGGGACTTCAGTCCCGCCTAATTCGTTTCTTCGACCTTGGCTTCTTCCGCCGCGATTCTCAGCGATCGCAGGAAGCGGCGGTCGTTCACCGTCATGTCGAATGGCTTGCGAGGCACGAGGGCCTTCGAGACCGGCACCGGCTTGCCGGAGGCATCGGCGCCTTCGGTCTGGGGCTGGCCGCGATTGACGAATCCGACGACGGCCTCGAGATTCACTTTCATCTCGTAGCCCGCGGCGCGGGCACGTTCGCGGCACGCTTCAACTTCCGCGCTCTCCGAAACAGCGGCGGCAATGGAGTCGGCCAGCTCGCGGGCGAACCGGTTAACGACGTCATCCATAGGACGGCTCCCTCGTTTCTCCGGCGCGCTTCTGCGCGCAGGAATTGGGCACACTCACCACAGGTACCCGAATTGCGCCAATCGGCTGGGACCGTCGGCAGCGGCCGATGCGACGCCTACCTGGCAGTGGGCACAACATCAGCGCGGATCTCATCAGGCGGGCGAATCGATTTTGGGAAATTCGCGGCCATTCTACGAACAGCTTGCGGTCCTGTCAAGGACTGAACGCTATAAGTTGTGCTTTTTCTGTGACTTGGGCGGATGACAGAGGTTGGATCTAAGGCCGAGATGGTTCGCCGGGACCAGTCCCGGCGCAGCCTCCGGACGAAGGCGGGTTACACACGGGTTCCCTGTTTAGCAACCGCCTCCGCGGCCCTCTTGGCGGCTTCGGGATCGCCCAGGTAGTAGCTCTTGATGGGCTTCAGATCGGCGTCGAGTTCGTAGACCAGCGGGATGCCGGTCGGGATATTCAGCTCGACGATCGCCTCATCCGAAATGCCGTCGAGATACTTGACGAGCGCGCGAAGCGAATTGCCATGCGCCGCGATCAGGACGCGCTGGCCGTCCCGAATGCGCGGCGCGATCGATTCGTGCCAGTAGGGCAGGAAGCGCGCGACCGTGTCCTTGAGGGATTCGGTGCCCGGCAGGTCCGCCGGGTCGAGATCCTTGTAGCGCGGATCGTGCGACGGGTGACGCTCGTCGGTCGTCGCCAGCGCCGGCGGCGCGATCGCATACGCGCGGCGCCAGATCTTGACCTGTTCCTCGCCGTGCTTCGCGGCGGTTTCGGACTTGTTGAGGCCTTGCAGCACGCCGTAGTGCTTTTCGTTCAGCCGCCAGTGGCGCTCGACCGGCAGCCACAGTTGATCGAGCTCAGCAAGAGCGAGGATGCTGGTCCAGATCGCGCGCTTCAACACCGACGTGAACACGAAATCGAAACCAAAGCCGCCGTCCTTGAGCAGCCGTCCCGCGGCGCGCGCTTCGTCGCGGCCCTTGTCGGTGAGGTCCACATCGGTCCAGCCCGTGAAACGGTTTTCCTTGTTCCACGTGGACTCGCCATGACGAAGCAGGACGACCTTATGCATGTTGTTTGATCGCCGATCGCCCGGCGTATCTGGCCGCGGCGCCCAGCTCTTCTTCGATCCGAAGCAACTGGTTGTACTTCGCCACGCGATCGCTGCGTGACGCCGAGCCGGTCTTGATCTGGCCGGCGCCCGTGCCGACGGCCAGGTCGGCAATCGTCGAATCCTCGGTCTCACCCGAGCGATGCGACGACACGCAGCGATACCCGGCATCGCCGGCAATCTTCATCGCGTCGAGTGTTTCGGTGACCGTGCCGATCTGATTCAGCTTCACGAGCAGCGCGTTGCCCACGCCCGCGGCGATGCCTTTCTGGAGAATCTCCGGATTGGTGACGAACACATCGTCTCCGACGAGCTGCACCTTGTCGCCGAGCGCCGCGGTCAGCATCTTCCAGCCGTCCCAATCCTGCTCGGCGCAGCCGTCTTCGATCGAGATGATCGGGTACTGCCGGCACCAGTCGACGTAGAGATCGACCATGCCTTTCGAATCGCGCGCCGGTTCGCCGGACTTCTTGAATTCGTAGCGCCCATGGCCTGCCCAGAACTCGCTCGAGGCGACGTCGAGGGCGATGAACACGTTGTCGCCGGCCTTGCCGCCGGCCTTGCCGATCGCTTCGAGCACCACTTCCAGCGCTTCGCGATTCGACTTCAAGCTGGGGGCGAAGCCGCCTTCATCGCCGACGCCCGTCGACAGGCCCCGGCCCTTGAGGATCGATCGCAGCGCATGAAAAATCTCCACGCCGGCCCGCAGCCCCTCGCTGAACGACGGGAAGCCGAGCGGCATCACCATGAATTCCTGGAAGTCGACATTCGAGTCGGCGTGCGCGCCGCCGTTGAGGATGTTCATCATCGGCACCGGCAGGATGAAGTTGGTGTTGCCGGCCAGCGCGCCGATGTGCGCGTAGAGCGGCTTGCCGGCCCGAGCGGCCTCGGCGCGCAGCGCCGCCATCGAGACGCCGAGCAGCGCATTCGCGCCAAGCCGGCTCTTGGTCGGCGTGCCATCGAGCGCGATCATCGCTTCGTCGAGTTGCCGCTGCGAAAAATCCTTCCCGGTAACGGCCGCCTTGATTTCCCCGTTGATGTTGGCGACGGCCTTTCGAACGCCTTTGCCGCCGTAGCGGGATTTATCGCCGTCGCGCAGTTCGAGCGCTTCGCGCTCGCCCGTGGATGCGCCCGACGGCACTCCCGCACGCCCGCGCGCGCCGCCGTCCAGCGTCACGTCGACTTCAACGGTGGGATTGCCACGCGAATCAAGAATTTCGCGTCCGTGCACGTGAGTGATTCTCATCAGCCCCTAATCCCTAATCCCTGATCCCTGATCCCTGATCCCTGATCTATCCCCGCCGGTCCGCTTCCGCCTCGAGCCGCAACGCCACTTCACTCACCGCCGTCACGTACGGCTCGTCTCCGGCCGCGACGACGACCACGCCGCCTTCGGAGACGGTGTGCCGGCGCTTGTCTTCTTCCGGGTTGAAGCCGATCAGCGCGCCGCGCGGAATGTCGACGTCGCGGTCGACGATCGCCTTGCGAATGCGCGCGTGACGGCCGACGCGCACGCCGGGCATCAGGATCGAATCCTCGATCGTGCAGAAACTATGCACGCGCACGTTCGGGCAGAGGATGCTGCCGTGAATCTGGCTGCCCGACACGATGCAGCCCTGCGAGATCAGCGAATCCTGCGCTTCGCCGCGGCGCCAGTCCTCCGCGAACACGAACTTCGCCGGCGGCGCCTGCGGCATGTAGGTGCGCAGCGGCCATTCCGGATCGTACATGTTGAATTCCGGATTGACCTGGCAGAGATCCATCTGCGCCTCGTAGTACGCATCGATGGTGCCGATGTCGCGCCAGTACTTCGCCGACTTCTTGTTCTCGTCGTAGAAGGGATAGGCGTAGGTCCGGCCGTGGCCGATCAGCGCCGGGATGATGTCCTTGCCGAAATCGTGATGGCTGGCCGGCTTCGCCGCGTCTTCCTCGAGCGCCTTGATCAGCACATCGCTGTCAAACACGTAGATGCCCATCGAGGCGAGCGTCAGCTCCGGCTGTCCGGGCATGGACGGCGGTTGGTCCGGCTTCTCGAGAAATCCCGTGACGCGATCGGATTCATCAACCGCCACGATGCCGAAACGCTTGCCGTCTTCCACCGGTACTTCGATGGCCGCCAGCGTGACTTCCGCCGCCATGTCCTGGTGGAAGCGCAGCATCTTGAGGTAATCCATCTTGTAAACGTGATCGCCGGCGAGCACGACCACGTACTTTGGATTCTCCCGGATGATCGAATACAGGTTCTGGTACACCGCGTCCGCAGTGCCTTGATACCAGTGCTCGCCGACGCGCTTTTGCGGCGGCAGGATCTCGACAAACTCGCCGAGTTCTTCCGACACCACCGTCCAGCCTTGCCGGATGTGGCGGTTGAGCGAGAGGGACTTGTACTGCGTGGCGATGAAGATGTGGCGCAGCCCCGAGTTGATGCAGTTGCTCAGGACGAAATCGATGATGCGGTAGGGACCGCCGAAATACACCGCCGGCTTGGCGCGTTCGCGCGTCAGCGGCGCGAGCCGTTCGCCCGCTCCACCCGCAAGTACGATTACGAGTACGTCATCGCCCAGCATGTTCGCCGATCAAAACCATATCACCTGTGGCCCTAACTCTCGACGCAGAAGAGCTTTACAGTGGTTTGACTTACCCGTCTCGGCACCCCTATGATCGGTTGGATCGGCCTGAAGGCTGACGGCTGATGGCAGAAGGTAACTGAGTTTTTCAAGGGGATTGAATGATGGCAATTCGGCGTGCATTGACCATGGTGGTCGCGCTGGTGGTTTCGGCAACGTTTGCCGTGGCTCAGCAGGCTCCGAAAAAGGACGAGAAGAAGCGCAGCAAGCAGGAGCAGGAGGAAATCCAGCAGGTCGTGAAGCTGGTGGACGGCGTCATGGCCGGCCAGCCCGCGCCGTCGGACATCACGATGACCCTCGAGCCCTTCTTCATGAAGTCGCAGGAACAGCGCACCTTCGTGCCGTTCGTGCTGACCGTGAAGAACGCGCCCAAGACCGACTCCGCGATGTACGTGCGCGTCGTCAATCCGGCGGCCGTGCCCGACCCGAAAGCCAAGAAGGTCGAGTACCCGTGGGACGACATCCACTTCATTCCCGCCGCGCAGCTCGCCGGCGATGACGTGAAGCTGAGCCGCGTGTTCATGGCGACCGCCGGCACCTACGACGTCTATGTGGCCTTCAAGGAACGCGTGCCGGAGAAGGCCCCCAAGGGCACCGTCGCGAAGATGGGCGTGCTGAAGACACAGGTCACCGTCCCCGATTACTACAACGGTGAACTGGCGACGAGCACGATCCTGGTCGCCGACAAGGTCAACACGTTGAGCGCGCCGCTCGGCCCGGAAGAGGCGCGTGAGCGTCCATTCGTGTTCGGCAACCAGGAACTGCCGCCCGCGACGGATATGGAATTCAAGAAGAGCGAAGAGCTCTCGATCTTCTTCCAGGTCTACAACGCCGGCCTCGATTCCACCGGCAAGCCGAACCTGACCCTCGAATACGAGTTCAACAAGATCGAGGGCACCGGCGAGAAGTTCTTCAACAAGACCAATCCGCAGGTCGTGAACGCGGCCAGCCTGCCGCCGCAATTCGACCCCACGAAGTTCCCGGTCCCGGGCGGCATCACCGTTCCGCTGGGGTCGTTCGCGGAAGGCCAGTACCGCCTCGCCGTGAAGATTACGGACAAGGCGTCGGGAAAGACCAAGAACCAGGACGTCAGGTTCACGGTGAAGGGGTAAGAGGCAGGGATCAGGGATCAGGGATCAGGGATCAGGGATCAGGGGGGCGGCTCAGCCGTCCCTCACTCGTCCCCACCCTGATCCCTGAGCCCCGATCCCTGTTCCCTGAAATAGGCGTAGACTGGTTGCCAACGGGATGGGGACCCCCAGTCGCCTGATCGGCTCGATCGTGCTTAGCCTCGTGGCAATGCACTCGTCCCTTGCCGACGCGCAAAGTTTCGGGGCCGCGAAACGCGTCGAAGCCGGTCTGAAGTTCGAGCCCGTCACCAAAATCGCCGCTACTGATACCGGGCTCATCGAGGGCAGGGTCACCGACGAAGGCGGCAAGCCGCTCGATGGCGCCGTCATCTCGGCACTGGGCGGCACCACCGCATTCGCCGTCTCCGATCGCGGCGGCCAATACTCACTGAAACAGTTACCGCCGGGACCGTACCTGGTCCGCGTGCACCTCGCCGGTTTCCTGGCGGCGCGCAGCGCCATGGTCAACGTGCGGCCGTCCACGCGCAGCGCTTCGTCGTTCATGTTGCGCCGCGAGGGATCGGAAAACGCGCCGCGTATCGCCGAAGCCTCGGTGGCCGCGGCCGGTGCCGCGCCCGACACCGTCGCCGCCAAGGCCGGCGACCGCGATGAAAGCGAACTCGGTTGGCGCTTGCGTCACCTGAAGCGCGGCATTCTCCGCGACGAGGACAACGCCTTGCCCGGCGTGTTGGCGAAGGCCGGCAGCCTGCCGCAAGACGACGACTGGTTTATTACCGACTCGTTTGAATTCCTCGGCCGCGCCGTCGGCAGCGCTTCGCGCGCGGCGACGTCGCTGTTCAGCGATCTCTCGTTGGGCGGCCAGGTCAACCTGCTGACTACCGGCGCGTTCGACAATCCGCTCCAGTTACTGCAGCTCGATCGCACGAGCAGCGTCGCGTTCTTCAAGGTCGGCGCGCCGGTCGGCACGCACGGCGACTGGAACGTTCGCGCCGCGATGAACCAGAGCGATCTCAGCTCGTGGATGCTCGCCGGCAGCTACGTCGTGAATGCGCAGGTCCCGCACCGCTATCAGTTCGGGATGTCCTACAGCCTGCAGCGCTACGAGGGCGGCAACACCGAGGCGCTTGGCGCGGTCGCCGACACGGCGCGCAACGTCGGATCGGTCTTCGCCTACGACGAGTGGCAGGTGTCGCGCTACATCGCCGTCAGCTACGGCGCCAACTACGCGCGCTACGACTACATGGACCGCCCGACGCTGTTCAGCCCGCGGCTGTCGGCCACGTTCTCGCCGACCGAAGCGTGGCGCCTGCGCGTGTCGGCGTCCCGCGATCTCAGCGCCCCCGGCGCCGAAGAATTCATTCCGCCGATGACCGCGGAGTATCTGCCGCCGCAGCGCACGTTCTCGCCGCTGTCGAAGGCGGCGCTGCGTCCCCAGGAACTGCAGAATTACGAAGTTGGTCTCGAGCGTGTCTTCAACGGCGCGGCGTTGTCGGTGCGTGCCTTTGAACAACACATCGACGATCAAACGGTCACCGTCTTCGGCTTGCGTCGCAGTGACGCCGCGTCGCTCGGCCATTACCACGTGGGCTCCGCGGGTGATGCGATGGTGCGCGGCGTCGGCTTCACGCTGACCCATGCCCTTGCCGAGAACATTCGCGGCTCGATTGATTATTCGACCGCGACCGCCGATTGGCTCGGCCGCTCGGAGCCGATCGAGTACGCGGTGCTGACGCGTTGGGTGCCCTCGGCCGTGCGTCCGGGTCGCGAACGGATTCACGACGTCACCACGTCGCTCGAAACCGAAATTCCCTACACGGCGACGCGGGTCGTGGTGCTCTACAAGCTGAACAACGCGTTCGCGCCGACCGCGCGCGAGGAGAACAGTCCTGCGTTCGGCGCGCGCTTCGATGTGCGCGTCACCCAGGCGCTGCCATTCATGAATTTCCGGGCATCGCAGTGGGAAATGCTGGTCGGTGTTCGCAATCTCTTCCATGATTCGCTGGCCAACACGTCGGTGTACGACGAACTGCTGGTGGTGCGTCCGCCCAAGCGCATCGTGGGCGGATTGACCGTCAAGTTCTAGCTTTCGTTTTCACCTCTCAGCTCCCATACTGATAATTGGATCGATTCCACGGCGGGTTGGATTTTACCGTCATGGCGAACGCGCTCCAAGTGATAACTATCTGAATAACAAGGACTTATGTCTGACTACCCGGTTGAGCTGACGGTATACCGTTTGCTGTATCAAAGCCGGGTCGATCTGTCTTGCTAGGGGATTTGGACACACCAGCGGCATTGCCCGCATACAACCGCGATACGTGGTGGCGAGAGTGGCGGCAAACCGCCCTGCCCGTCGCGGTCACGCTCGGCCTGTTGGCGCTCGGCCTGGCCAACGTCGTCTTTCGCGCCACGTCCACTGAAGTTGAAGACGGTGTGTTGTGGGTCGAGCGCGCCGTCGGCGTGGTCGCCGCCGAAGTCGCGGCCCCGTCCGCCGCGAGCCGCGCCGGCGTGCGACCCGGCGACGTCCTGATTGCCGTCGACAACCAGCCGATCGAAGCCCGTGCGGATGTGCTCGCCTTGCAGCATGGATCGCGCGCCGGCGAGGTGCACACCTATACGGTCCTGCGGCTCGGCACGCGCGAAATGGCCAACGTGTCGCTGGCGCCGATGCCGAGCGGGGCGGGCCTGTTCTACTACGTGCTGGCTGCGGTCGGCATCTTCACGCTGCTCGTCGGCGCCGCGGTGCGTGCGCGCCGGCCCACCGATCAAGCGACGCTGCATTTCTTCTGGCTCTCGGTCGCGTTCTTCGGCCTCTTCACGTTCTCGTTCAGCGGCCGGCTCGATCGCGTCGACTGGGTCTTCTACTGGGGCGACGCGATCGCGGTGATGGTGTTGCCGCCGCTGTTCCTCCATTTCGCGCTCGTGTTTCCGGAGCGCCCGCACATCCCCGGCTACTCGGCGATGCTGGCACGCTGGCTCCCGGCGGTCTACCTCCCTGGCGCCGTCCTCGGCTCGACACGCGCGCTGGCGGTGATTCGCTCCGGCATCGATCCCGAATATTTCGTCCGCGTCATCGCGCTGCTCGATCGCCTCGAGTACGTCTACCTCGCGCTGTTCTTCTCGGCCGGCCTGGCCGTCCTGTTGCGCGCCCTGTCGCGCGCGCGATCGGTCACGGTGCGCCGCCAGTTGCGCTGGATCGTGTGGGGCACCGCGCTCGGCGCGTTGCCGTTCGCCTTCGGCTACGCGGTGCCGTTCGCTCTCGGCGTCGACCCGTCGATCTCGATGGGTCTCAGCGCCATCCCGCTGGGCTTCATCCCCCTCGCGTTTGCCTCGGCGATCATTCGCTATCGCCTGATGGACGTGGAGATCATCCTCAAGCGCCTGTTGATCTACACCTCCGCGGTCGCGGCCATCGTCGCGATCTACGTGCTGATCCTCCGCGCCTCCGGTGGTTACCTCGTCGAAGGCGAAGCCGACCATCGCTGGATCATCGCGTTCCTCGCCACCATCGTGGTGATCCTGCTGGCCAAGCCGGTCAAGGACGGATTGCAGAAGGCCATCGATCGCGCGTTCTATCGCGATCGCTACGACTACCGACGGGCGCTGGTGAGTTTTGCGCGCGAGTTGAATAGCGATCTCGACTTGAATCGCCTGGCCGATCGCCTCGTCACGCGCGTGCGCGAGACCATCGAGCTCGATCGCATGGCGTTCCTGCTGGCGACCGAGAGCGGCGATTTCGAATCGATCAGCCAGGAAGGTTTCGAGCAGGCGCCGCCGAAGCTGCTGGGCGCCTCCGGCATCGGCTCGCGTCTGCACGGCGCGCATACCGTGCGCCTCGACGACCCGCTGGCGGCCACCAGGTTCACGGCGGAAGAGATCGAATTCTGGCGCGACAGCGGCGCCTATTACTTTGTGCCGTGCATCGCCAAGGATGCCGCGATCGCGGTGCTCGCGCTGGGCCGGCGCGCCAGCGGCGAACCGCTCAGCACCGAAGACACCGCGCTCGTCACCGCCGTGGCCGCGCAGGCCGCCACCGCGATTGAAAACGGCCGCCTCTATCGGCAGCTGCACCTCAAGGCCTCCGAGCTCGATCGCCTGCACGCGTTCAACGAGAACATCCTTGAATCGCTCGACGATGGCCTGCTGGTCATCGGCTCAGGCGAACAAGTCATTCGCTGGAACGCGTCGCTCGAACGCCTGTATGGCCTGCCGCGCGCGGCCGTGGTCGGCAAGACCGTCGATCGCCTGTTCGACGCGGACCTCGTCGCGGTGCTGAACACCATCCGCCGCGATCATCCCGATGGGCACACCATGTTCCGCGTGCCGGTGGCTGCCCGGGGATCGCTCGAAGGTCATCGGTTGCTCGTCAACCTGACCACGGTCCCGCTGCAGAGCATTGCCGGCGGCCCGACCGCCGGCACCATCGTCATTCTCGAAGACATCACCGAGCGCTCGCAGATGGAAGAGCAGCTGCGCATCTCCGAGAAGATGGCGTCGCTCGGCCTGCTGGCGGCCGGCGTGGCGCACGAAGTGAATACGCCGCTGACCGGCATCTCGAGCTACACGCAGATGCTGCTCGAGAACGCCGATCCCGCCGATCCGCGAACGCCGCTGCTCGAAAAGATCGAGAAGCAGACCTTCCGGGCCGCGCGCATCGTCAACGGCCTGCTCAACCTGTCCCGGCCCAATCCCGCGGAACAATCCGAGCGCTCGATCGTCGATCTCAATCAGGTCATTGGCGACGTGCTGGCATTGCTCGAGCATCAATTTGAAAAAGGCAGCGTCAAGATTCGCCGCGAGCTGCATTCGTCGCCGGTCAACGTGGTCGGCTTCGAGTTCAAGCTGCAGCAGGTGTTCCTGAACCTGTTCCTCAACGCGCGTGACGCCATGTCGAGCGGCGGCTGGCTGACGATTGCGACCAGGCTCGAGGGCGGCGAAGCCGTGGCGGAAGTCTCCGACACCGGCAACGGTATTCCGCCCGAACACCTGGCCCGCATTTACGATCCGTTCTTCACGACCAAGCCGATGGGCCAGGGCACGGGCCTGGGCTTGTCGATTACCTACGGCATCGTCCGCGAGCACGAAGCGACCATCCAATGTGAGAGCACGCCAGGCCAGGGCACGAGATTTGAACTTCGATTTGCTTGCCCCGAGCAGGATCGATCGAACGACCAGCCGAGCCGGCGGGTCGCCTCGGGCGAGAGCGCAGGTACCTAAGCATGCGGAAAAACGCAGCCGTACTCGTCATCGACGACGAAGAAGTAATGCGAGACATCCTCGGCACGCTGTTGGAGCGCGAGGGCTACAACGTGCGCCTGGCCTCGTCCGGCCAGGAAGGCCTCGATCTCGCCAAGTCGCTGCCGTTCGACGCCATCATCGTCGACGTGATGATGCCCGGCATCGACGGCCTGCAGGTCCTCGAGGAGCTGAAGAAGCACGACGAAGAACTGCCGGTCCTGATGATCACCGCCTACGCCTCCATGGAGAGCGCGATCGCGGCGATGAAGAAGGGCGCCTTCGACTACATCACCAAGCCGTTCAAGAACGACGAAGTGTTGATCGTCCTGCAGAACGCGATCGAACGGCGGCAGCTCGTCGCCGAGAACGTGTCGCTGCGGCAGAACCTGCAGTCGCGCTACCACAAGTTTTCCGGCATCATCGGCAAGAGCAGCCGCATGAAGCAGGTCTTCGACCTGATCATCCAGGCCGCGCCCAGCCGTTCGACGATCCTGATTACCGGTGAGAGCGGCACCGGCAAGGAACTGGTCGCGCGCGCCATCCACAGCAACTCGGCGCGCAGCGAGAAGTCGTTTGTCGCGGTGAACTCCGGCAACCTGCCGCCGGATCTCCTCGAATCGACGCTCTTCGGCCACGTCAAGGGCGCGTTTACCGGCGCCGTCTACCCGAAGAAGGGAATGTTCGATCTCGCCGACAAGGGCAGCATCTTCTTCGATGAAATCGGCAACGTGCCGATCGAAACGCAAGCCAAGCTGCTGCGCGTCATGCAGGAGCGCGAGTTCATGCGCCTCGGCGGGATGGAAACGATCCGCGTCGATGTCCGCATCATCGCCGCGACCAACGTCGATCTGAAGCAGGAGATGGAAGAGGGCAGGTTCCGCGAGGACCTCTTCTATCGGTTGCACGTCATCAGCATCCAGCTGCCGGCGCTGCGCGAGCGTCGCGACGATGTGCCGTTGCTGGTGCAGCACTTCCTCGAGAAATACGGCGAGGAGAACGGCCGCAAGAACATCGAGGTCGCTCCTGAAGCGCTCGACCTGCTGATGGAATACGACTGGCCTGGTAACGTTCGCGAGCTCGAGAACGTCATCGAGCGCGCCGTCGTGCTGAGCACCGGCAACCGCATCGGTCCGGACCTGGTTCCGGAACACGTCCGCAAGAACCCGGCGTTCCAAGTTCCGCACGTCATCATGCCCGCCGACGGCATCTCGCTGAAGGACGTCACGGTCGCCTATGAACGGCAGTGGATTGAGTCGGCGCTCGAAGCCGCCGGCGGCGTTCAGAAGCGCGCCGCCGAGTTGCTGCGCATCAAGCCGACGACGCTGAACGAAATGATCAAGCGCTACGACATCCGCCCGCGCCGCAAGAAGGCGTCCGCGGCGGGCCCGGAGCCGGATAACAACGGTTCCGAAAACGGCGACGAGCTCGAACCCGTCGAAATCGAATAGCTAGTACTCCGAGAAGATTCGCCGCAGTTCTTTCGGATCGGTGGTCCTGGTCAGCGCCAGCATCAACAGGATGCGCGCTTTCTGCGGGTTCAACGTATCCGAAGGGATGACGTTGAGCGCATCGTACTCCGCCGTCGCGATGACGCGGCCGTTGCCGACGCGGCTCGATCGCACCAGCGCCGGCCTGGCCGCCGCCGGCATCGACGACACTTCCTTCAGCACCGTCTCTTCGAACACCGACAGGGCGCCGTTGCCGGTTCCCGCAAACACAATGCCTTTCGCGCCGCTCGAGATCGCCGCCTTGATCAGGGCGGCGTCCGGCTCGATGTACGAATAGAGGATCGTCACCTTCGGCAACTGAGCGAGCGACGTCACGTCGAACTCGGTTGCCGCCGTGTGACGCCTGGTCGACGCTCGATAGAAGCTGACCTTGTCCTCGTCGATATATCCCAGCAGTCCCAGCTCCGGCGACTTGAAGGTCTCGACGCGCAGCGTGTTGGTCTTGGTGGTATCCCGCGCGGCGTTGATCTCGTCGTTCATGACGATCAGCGCGCCTTTGCCCTTTGCCTCAGGTGAAATTGCCGTCCGCACGGCATTGAGCAGGTTGAGCGGTCCGTCCGCGCTGATCGCCGTCGAGGGGCGCATCGAGCCGACGACGATCACGGGCTTGTCCGACTTGACCGTCAGGTTCAGGAAATACGCCGTTTCTTCCAGCGTGTTCGTGCCCGACGTGATTACGAACCCCGCGACCGCCGGCGTGTCCTTGATGATCTGTTGAATCCGCTTTGCCAGCGTCAGCCAGTTCTCGATCGTGATGTCGGAGCTGTTGACGTTGACCACCTGCTCGACGCGCACGTCGGCGATGATGCTGATTTGCGGAACCGCCTTGACGAGCTGTGCGCCGAGGATGGCGCCGGGCTGGTAATTCGAGAGATCGGTGGCCGACGAACCCGATCCGGCGATCGTGCCGCCGGTGGAGAGGACGTAGACGATCGGCTTGGGCTGTTGAGCTGAAGCACCCGTGCCGACGAACAGGGCCAGAACTGCTGCCGCGAGAATGCGCATCGTCTTCTCCATGACTACTTGATTGAAATTGCGCCGGTCTTCGCCACGCGCTCGAAGTATTCGACGACGACGGGGAGGGCGATCGGGGTGAATTCCGACGACACGGCATCGCGGATATCGCTGATCGATCGCCTTCCGTCGATGAAATTACCGAGCTCAGAGACGACCAGGTCGACGTTGTCGAACTTCAGGAACGCCGTCGGCAGGTCGACCTTCGGTAGCGCCGCGTTACCAGGGCGCGATGGCACGCGTCGGTCTTCGCCGCCGCGCCCGCGAATGCGCTCGGCCGGAGGAATAAACGGCGAGGGCGTGATGCCGACACTCGACCACACGCCGGTGATGGTCTTCTCCATGTCGGCAATGCGACCGTGGACGACGGGATCGATCGGCGCCGGCATGAACCGCTCGAACGAATCGATGCGGCGCTGCTCACGATCGATCGCATTCGCGAACATCGTCAGGATCTCGCCGCTGGCGCGTTGCTGCGGCCCCATCAACGCCACCGCCTTACGCCCGTCCTCGGCGAGTCGCGCGTGCGCGCCGATCATGAGATGCGACAGCAGCGCCTCCGACCCGGCATTTGGCAGCGTGGCGAGAAAGTAGGCGGATGCCGCAGCGGCAACCGCGGCCTGATCGTTCGAGACGGCAGGATTGACGACGATCGTCGACGACGGAATGCCGAGGGAATCGAAGGGTAACAGTCCGACCCTTTCGAAGGGCCTGGATTCGACGGCGTTGTTGCCGTGACGTGCGAACAGCTCGACCACTTCATCCACGACCGAGGCGGTCGACCACGGCCCGCGAACCACTTGAAACGGGCGATCGGCGGCCTCCGCCACCTGGATGACCGCCTTGAGCCCCGGCATCAAAGGAGGAGCGACGACGGACGCGACTCGAATGGCTCGTGCCGGCTGCGGCAGCGCCTTCGACGCCACCAGCATGCTGATCTTCCGTGCGGCCCGCTCCGCCGCGCCGCACTGTGTGTCCCGGCACGACAGCAGGATCCAGCCGGCTGATGGATCGGACCCGATGGTATCCAGCGGTGCGTCGACGCTCGGAACCTGCTCGTTGATCGCGCGCAAGATAGCCGGTTCGAGCAGTGTTTCCGCCGGCGCCAGTGGCACCCGCGGCCCGAACTGAAGCAACAGCAGCGCGGCGATGATCAGTGTCATGACTATCGTCGCAGCGACCCAATCAGCTTGTCGTATTTCGACATGATCACATCCCAGCGATAGTTACGCTTGATGTATTCCTTGCCGTTGCGCCCCATCCGATCCCGCAGCCGCTCATCGGCCAGCAGCAGCTTCGCGCACTCGATGAACTCGTCGCGATCCTGGTAGTAGAGGCCCGCGTTGCTCTTGTTGCAGTGTTCGACCAGGACTTCCGATCGCGCGTTGCAGAGCACCGGCGTGCCGACCGCCATCGCTTCCAGCGCCAGCAACGACAGGCTTTCGTACGGCGACGGCACCACGACGATGGTTGCCGCTTCGAGGGCCTGCAGCCGCTCGCGTTCGGAAAGCAATCCGGCAAAACGGACCCACGGCACTTCGGGCAACTGCATCAGCTTCACGCCCATCAAGGCCAGTTGAGCCTCGCCGCCCTGTTCCTTGTAGCTGGTGAAGTACTCCACCAGTTCCTCGCACCCCTTGCCGGCGTCGATGCGCCCGCCATAGAGCAGGAACTGTCCCTGCAGGCGATGGCGGCGCCGGAACTGCGCGCCGCGCTGGCGCAGGTGCGGCGCCAGCCGCTTGTGGATCTCTTCTTCGTCTTCCGGCTCCGGCTCGTCCGGCTGCGCCTGGTCCATCAGCAGGTCGACGCCGCAGCCGACGGTCTCTTCAGCCGCCGATCGGAACTCGAACGTCGTCTTCAGGAAGTTCTTTTCGACTTCGGTGTTGAAGGCCACCGCGGCGGCCTTCTTGAACATCTCCTGGTAGATCGAGAGATGGATCGCCGGCTCGTTGTGCGCCGTCGGCACCAGGATGCTCCGCGACGGATCGATATCCATGCCGAGCACCGTCGGGGCGTAGAGATAGGTGAAGAAAATCAGCGCGTCGTACTGGCGATGATTGCGGTTGAGATACTCGATCAGCGCTGGACACCACGGCCCCTGCTGCTCGAGCCACGACATCTCGTCTTCCCGGGTGTGCGGATTGTGGAAAATCCAGTCCGAGTATTGATTGAAGCTGGCGATGTCGCGCGTGCGGGCATTCTTGAAGCGGCGCACGGTGACGCCGCGAATGCGGTCGTTGCCCTCGGGGTAATGATTCTCCCAGGTCACGTAATCCTGCGCGCACGTCGTCAGCACTTCGACGTCATGCTTCGCTGCGAGACGCTCGGCGATCAGCCGGCAGTGATACTCGGAACCGCCGAGGATCTCGGCGCCGTATCGCTGGACGATAAACCCAATCTTCACGATGTCAGCCTTTCCAGCTCTTTGCGGATGCGGTCGTCGCCGAAATCGGCGAGCCGGGTGCGTTGCCCGGCGATGACCTGCTGCCGCAAACCGTCGTTGTAGGCGAGCTCGCCAAGGAGCTCCGCCGCATATTCAAGATCCTTCGGCGCAAACTGGATGCCTGCGCCGCCAAGCGTGTCGGGCACCGCGGCCGTCGAATAGGCGAGGACCGGCACGTCGGCGGCCATCGCTTCCAGCAACGGCACGCAGAACCCTTCGTGTTCCGAGAGCGAAATGTAGACGCTGGCCGTCCGGTAGTACGTGGCCAGGTCTTCGTCAGGCACCGGCCCCGTGAAAATGAACCGGCCCTGCGGCATGCGATAGCGTTCGAGCAAGGCGCGAATCGCCGCGTAGTAGGTCGGCGTCGCGTCCGTCTTGCCCACGAAGACGAACCGGTACTGCTCGTCCACGTAGCGCTTGTAGTGCTCGGCCAGCTTGATGTGATCCTCGATCTTCTTGTTCGGGACAATGCGCCCGACGAAGAGGAAGTTCATCCAGCCTTCTTCGTTCAACACCGCTTCGAGCGCCGGCCGCCGGGGCGCGTGGGTGATGCGTTCGGTATCAACGGCGATCGGGAACACGCCGGTGTTGGTGAAGCCGAGGCCTTCGAGTTCCTGCCGGTTGTATTCCGAATCGCCAAGGGCCATGTCGGTGTGACCGACCAGGCTCTTCAGGTCCTCGCGGCCGAGCATGGCCAGCCGGTAGATCGCCGCGTCGTAGCCGGCAAAGAAATGCGCCGGCGTGACGTTGTGATACTGCAGCACCCGGCCGGATGCCAGCTTCGCGAACTCCGCCGTCATCGGCGAGACCAGCGCGAAATGAAAGATCGTCAGGTCGCCGCGCCTGGCCCCGGGATCCGTCCACTCGATCACGTCGCCCCGGAGGTCGTCGTCGATGGTCATCGCGTAGAGATCGGATTCATGACCCATCTCGCGCAACAGCGTGCGCACCCGGCGCGCGGAATCGCCGATCGCATCGCCCTTGTGAGCGGCCGGGACCCACTGGTTGACCCTCATGGCTTGCCCTGAGCGGAGTCGGAGGGCTCGGGAGGCAATGCGAGGAACGCCGACGGGCGGTACTGCTTGATCTCGTCGTAGTCCTCGGCCCGATCGACCTGGTCCCAGAAATCGAACCTGACGGGCGGATGTTCGCGCCTCGGCGAGGCCAGCACGCGGTCCATGTGATGGAGCAGCGTGCCGGCAAAGTCCTTGGCGGCCAGCCGGTCGAGCGCCGCGTATTGGCCGTCGATGATCTGCCGGGCCAGCGCGTGGTCGTCGACCACCGCATTGATCAGCCCCGCGACATGCATCGGGTTCTTGTCGGTAAAGAGGATCCCCGCGCCATCCATCGTCGACGGCACGGCCGTCGCGGCATACGCGAGCACCGGAACGCCCATGTGAAACGACTCGACCAGCGGCACGCAGAAGCCTTCGTGCTCGCTGGCGCAGACGAACACGTCCGCGAGCTCGTAATACGCCGTCAGTTCTTCGTTGGTGACGTGCCCGATCAGATGCACGTCACGCGCGCCAATCCGCGCGATGAAGTTGTGCAGCATCGTCAGGTAGCGCTCGAATCCCGAATGCGCGCCGACCAGCAGCAGGCGCGCGCGCGGGTTGAACCACGTCTTGTAGGCGTGGAAGAAACGGATCACATCCTCGATCCGCTTGTTCGGGATGATACGTCCGACAAACAGCAGGTTGACCCACTCGTCGTCGAAGGCGCCGGCGAAGGTGTAATCCGCCGGCCCCTTCAAATGGCTGAAGCCGGGCACGACGTCGAGGACGCCGGTCGGCGAGAAGCCGAGCGCCTCGAGTTCCTGACGGTTGTACTCCGAATCGCCCAGCGCCAGGTCACAACGCGACTTGTACAGCGCGAGCTCGCGGCGGCCCCTGAAACACAGCCGCACCAGCTCCTTGTTGACGTCGACGAAGTACTCCGGCGGCGTGATGTTGTGGTAGACGAGCACCATTCGATCGGGCAGCGCATACGCCATGCGAGAGGCGCGCGAGCCGATCGAAAAATGGTGGATCAGGATGTTGTCGGGATGGCTCGCGTCGGCGAGGTCACGATAATCCTGCGTCAGGTGCTCCAGCCGGGAATCCGCCGTCTGGACGAAGATCTCCGACTCGTAGCCGGCGTCACGCAACACCCGCTGGATGCCAAGGACCTCGTGACCGATGGCATCACCATAGCCAAGCGTCGCGAGTACTTGATGGATGGCGACGGCCATCGCTAGCGCGCGCCGCCTCCGCCGCCACCGCCGCCAGGCCGGCGGCCACGCCGCTGCGGGCGTCCCCGGAGTTGATCGCGTCCGCGATCGTTCGGACGCTGCTGGCCTTCGACCTTCGCTTTGCCTTGGGCCGGATCGATCGGATTTCCGCCATCGGGCTTCGCAACTTGCGGCGGTTGCTGTTGTGGCGGGCGATCGCTCGGTCGCCGTTGTTCTTGACGAGGCCCTCGTTGATCCTGCCGCTGGCCTTGTGGCCGCCCACCCCGGGAATTGCGCGAATTGCCTTGATCGCGCCTCCCAGTCTGCTCGGACCGTGGTTGCGGTCTCGACTGGGCGACTGGCTCCGCCGAGCTCTGCGGGCTGGAAGCCGGGAGCCGGAGGCTGTTAGCCGATCGCTGAGCGCCGGGAGCCGAAGGCTGAGCCGCTGACGGCTTCGCTTCTCGATACGGTCCGGCGGGAAGATTCTTGACCACGTCCTCCGCGGGCGGCTGCGAGCGGCGCCGGCGAGTGAACCAGCCGGGAGAGGCTTCCATCGTGCGCGGTGAGGATTCCTTCGACAGCTGCTCCAGCATGTCGACGTATTTCTTTTCGATCACCGGCCACGCATAGTGCCGTTCGAAGAAGGCACGCCCGTTGCGGCCGAGCGCGGCTTGCAGGCTCGGCGTCGTGTCGATCGCGCGCATCGTTTCCGCGAACTCCGCGTAGTTCTCGTAGAACAGCCCGGCGTTGCTGCGCAGGCACTGTCCCTGCAGGACGTCGCACTTCGCGTTGGCCAGCACCGGCTTGCCCATCGCCCACGCTTCGAGCGCCACCATCGACAGGCTCTCGAGATACGACGGCATGATCAACAGCTCCGCGGCGGCCATCGCGTCGTACTTGTCCTGATCGTCGAGGAAGCCGAGGTGATGAATCCGCGGGTGCGCTGGAATCGGCACGTGCGGCGTGCCGACCAGCACGAGATGCATGCCGTCGGCGAGCGATGCGCTGTAGTGCTCGAAGAACTCGAACAGCTCGACGCAGCCCTTGTTCTCGTCGATGCGGCCGACGTAGATCGCGAATCGATCGCGCATCTCGAACTTCTGCCGGAAGCGCCCGCCGTTCGAGCGCTCGGGGATCTCCGAACCGATGCCGACGACCACGCCCGGGACGGACTCGTTCTTCGACACCGTCTGGATCAGCGCGCGTTCTTCGAAGGAGTTGTACATGAACGCGCGGACGCCACGGAAGATCGGCGGATAAATGCCGAGGCCAAGGGCGCCGTCACGTTCGGCCGTCGGGACCAGAATCGCCTTGCCTGGCACCGCCCGGCACCCGTGATACGAGTGGTGATACCGGAAACTGAAGAAGATGAAGAAGTCGTAGTCGGCTTCGTGCGTCTTGATGTGCTCGATCAGCGCCGGGCTGGTCGGCCCTTCGGCTTCGAGCCACGCCAGTTCGTCGCGCAGCGAGTGCTGCTGCGTGAACACCTTCTCCGACCACTTCGCGAATTCGACCGGGTGGCGTTCAACCGCAACCGGGAAGCGATGCACCGGGATGCCGTTGACCAGCTCGCGGCCTTCGGGCAATTCGTTCTTCCACGAAATGTAATCGCGATGCGCGCAGGTCGTCAGCACCTCGACCTGGACGTGCCTGGCCAGGTGCTCGGCGACATACCGCGCATGCTGCTCGGCGCCGCCGTTGATATCGGCGCCGTATCGCTGGACGACAACCGCGACTTTCACTGCAGGTCGTCGTCCGAGTCCGGCGTCACACTGCCCGGGCCTGACTCCGATGGTTCAGGGTTGGCCACGGCCTGGCGTTCGGCAGCTTCCTGTGCCTCAGCGCCCGCATCCATCGGCTCGAAATCCTCGCCGTTGTCGTCCTCGCCGCCGTCGTCAAACCCCTGGTCGGCGTCGGGCGTGGGCGAGCCTGGGGACCCGGCACCTGCGTTTGCACCCGAGGCACCAAAGCCACTCGAGGCGCCCTCGGCACCCTCGGCACCCTGGCTTTGGCCGCCGCGACGGCCGCGACGACGCCGTCGCCGCTTGCGTCCTGAACCGTCGCCCTGGCCTGGCTGGCCGCCGCCCGCGGGCACGAAGCCTTCGAGCGAGCCCGCGGCTTCCTGCACCGGTGTGCGCTCGTCGTCCGCCGCTTCGTGGCGATCGCTGCCGCGCACGACTTCCGGCCGGTACTGCACCACGCCTTCGAGCGCGCGCACGCGGCGCTCGCTGAAATCAAGACGGCTCGACAGCGACTCGACCTTCATGCGCAGGTTCTGCACTTCGATGCCCATGCGCGTCGTCTCGAGCACGATGTTGTGCAGCACTTCGTAATAAAGCGCGTTCCACTCGCCGCGCGAGCGTTCGAGCTGGCGTTGCTCGACCGACCGGCGCGCTTCGCGCTTCAGGATGTCGACGTTGAACTGCGCCTGGGTATGCAGCACCTGGTTCAGCGTGTTCGGGTTGAACATCAGCTTCAGGAGCGGCGCCAGCAGCTTGCGCGCGAACCGCATCAGGGCACGATGCGACGCAAACAGCGTCTGGTCGTCAAACGTGTACGGCGCCTGGATCTTCGGCGGCTCGATCGGGATCGGTTCGACCGCCGGCCGGCTCTTGCGGAACTGTTCGAGCAGGTCCGACCGCAGGTTCTTCGGATCGAGAAACTTTTCGAGCCGGACGGACGCCAGCTCGCGGATTTGATCTTCGGTGTAGTCGACGCCGCGCTTCTCGAGAATGCGCGTGCGGATCTGCTTCATGATCTGCTCGACGTCGACCGATTCCGATCGGATGGTGAACTCGCTCATCGCGTTACCTCGCGCCGTGATCGGCCTGCTTGTGCCGCCGGCGGCTGGCGAACTCGGGTGCTTCGGTGATGCACGTGCCGAGAATGCCCAGTGATTGTTTGAAGGCATGCATGCCGGCGCGCGTGATCGCGGCCGGTGCGTCGCCGACAGTCGGGAACCCGTTATCGTCCGGTGTCAGGTGCTCCCAGTTTTCGAACAGCCGGCCCCAGGGGCTGTCGAGCACCAGGTTGATGTTGCGTTCAGCATTCAGGGGATACCAGATGCTGTCGTGATAGATCACGCTGGCGATGTAGGCCCACGGCGCCAACACCGTCTTGAGCGACCACTCGATCGGCTTCTTGAGCGGCCCCCAGTAAATGTAGTGCTGCATTTGCGACGCGAACGTCATCTTCTTGAACGGGCCGGTGAAGTGCCAGTTCTCCCGGGCGGCGTCCGCATCGCCGACGATCTCGATGTCGCGCGGATCGCCACAGCCGAGACCCAGGTCGTGGGCCATGCGGATGTACTTGATCGACATCGGGTCCATGCCCATCAGCTTGGCCGCGACCGCGTCGATCGCCACCTGGTCGGCGCTGGCCAGCATCACGTTCTTGATGTGCGGCACCATGCAGCGCGGTCCAGGCCCGTCACCCGCGAAGGTGCCGTCCATCACCGCGAATACGCCGCGGTGAATCTTCTTCTGGATCATCAACAGGTCGACGAGCGTTTCGTGGATGACCGGATGCGTCCAGTGCCGCTTCTCGTTGAGCAATCCGCCGAACGCGTTCTTCATCGCCCCGGTGGTCGTCGTGAAGACGTGCGTCTTCACCGTCGGCAGGTGCAGGATGTTCTCGCCGATGAACCGCTTCGGGATCATGAAGCCGTCGGGATAGACGTCGTTCAGGCAGATGAACTTGTCGGCCAGCCCGCTGCCGACCGCCTCGCGGACGTTGATCCACGGCTCGTCGCCTTCGTAGAGGTGGATGTTGCGCAGGCCGTGCGCCTGCACGACCGGGAGCTGCTTGTTCTCGGTTTCACCGAGGTGCGCATCGATGACGACGGTGCGGTTGTGGCAGGCGTGGATCAGCGCCGGATCGTAGCCGTCGCGCTTCATCGCGTGAATCACGCCGTCGAGCTGCCACGGCGTGGTCGAGGATCCGGGGAAGAAAAAATGCCAGGAGATATTGACCTTGAGCGCGGTATCGGCGTCCTTCGCGAGGACGTCCTGATAGCCGGCCAGGTTCATCACGGCGTGCGTGTCCCTGCGGACCGTCGCCGGCGTCGTCTTGACGATCGCGACTTTAGATCGGCTCAATCACCTCTTACGATCCGAACGGGCGATAGATGATCATCACCACCGCGATGCCCCACAGCGCCACGCAGGCCAGCAACGGCCGGTCTTTCAGCAACATGTCCGATGGACTTCCTCCGCCCTCTTTGCGGTGCACGAGATAGAGGTACCGGAACAGGCCATAGATCGGAAACGGCGTTGTCAGCACCAGCCATTCGGTGCCGAAGTATGCGTGCGTTTCAGGACTCGCGCAGTAAATGATGTAGGCGACCATCGTCGACGCGGCCACCACACCAATCATCTGATCGAGCAAGTACGGGTCGTACTCCTCCAAAATACGGCGATGTCCCTTCGCGCCTGCCGCGAGCAGCGTGATTTCGTGCCGCCGCTTCGCCAGGCCCAGGAACAACGCCCCGAGCATCGTGCACACCAGCAACCAGTTGCTGACGTGCACATGAATCACCAATCCGCCGGCCACCGCCCGCAACACGAACCCGATGGCAATCGCCATCACGTCCAGCACGACGATGTGCTTCAGCGCGCGGGTGTAGAGCACTTGCAACGCGAGATAGGCCACCGCGGCCATCCCGAACGCCGGTGTCAGCGCAAACGCCGCCGCCACCGAGACCGCGCCCAGCAGCGCGGCAAAACCGAGCGCGACGCCCGGCGAAATCTCTCCGGCCGCGACCGGCCGGGTGCGCTTCAGCGGATGCTGTCGATCCGCGTCTCGATCCGACACGTCGTTGATCAGGTAGACGGCGCCGGATAGTGCGCAAAAAATCAAAAAGGCCGCCGAGGCATTCGCCAAGGCGGCCGGATCGAGCAATTTGACGGCGAAAATCAGGGCCGCAAAAACAATGAGGTTCTTGGTCCACTGATCCGGTCGCAGCGATACGAACAGGCTCGCCGCCGTAGACCGAGTCGCCACTGACTGATTACGCCTTACTTGTAGCTCTTGATCGCTTCCGCCTCGGAATCGAACGTGTCGAACACGGTCAACAGCTTGGTGATCGACAACAGATCCTCGATGCGCTTGGTCAGGTTGAGCAGCTTGAGGCTGCCTCCCTGGCGGCTCACCGTGGTGTACGTCCGAACCACTTCGCCAAGGCCCGCGCTATCGATATAGGGGACCGATTCGAGGTTGAGCAACAGCTTCTTCTTGCCGGCGGCCAGCAGGCTGTTGATCTTGTCCTTCAGCAACTCGTCGCCTTCGCCCAGGGTCATTTTGCCCTTGAGATCGAGCACGGTTACATCACTCACAGTGCGTTCGACGATTTCCATTCGCTAGGTCCCCTGCGTCGAGAATTCTTGGAAAAACAAAAGTAAAGGCGCCCGTAATCTATCACAGGCGCCCCCACCCATTTACTCCGTTTCCCGGCGCATCTTCTTGCGATTGCGCTTTCGGGCCAACGCCTGCTTCGCACGGCGCTTGTCGCCCGGCTTCAGGTAGAAGGAGTGCTTCTTGATGTCCTTGATGATGTCTTCCTGCTGCACTTTACGCTTGAAACGTCGCAACGCGCTCTCGATCGACTCACCTTCTTGCAATTTCACCTCGGCCATCTTGTAGTCACCCCCTTCCTGGTCAGATTTTTGGCGTCACAATTACCAATACGACGGATCGCCGCTATGGCGACCCCGATTGGTAACGGGCCAAGTATGCTAGGCTATCACATCCACGTCGGCCCCAATCGCGCAAATAAGCCATTTAGATTCAATAGTTTAGGGACTACGTGCATGAAGCTTAATAGGCCGTGCGGATCCTCGTCTTAGGCTCCGGAGCCCGCGAGCACGCCCTGGCGTGGAAGCTCTCGCAGGAGCCGCTGGTCACCCATGTCGTCTGCGGACCGGGCAATCCGGGGATCGCGCGAAGCCTGGCGACCACCCCAATCGACCTCTTGGACACCGATGCCGTGATGCGGTTCGTGGAATCCGAGCGCATCGACTTGACGGTCGTCGGACCGGAAGCGCCGCTGGCCAATGGGCTGGCCGATCGCTTCGAGGCTGAAGGCCGCCACGTGTTTGGCCCCACCAGGGGCGCCGCCCAGCTCGAAACCAGCAAGGCCTTCGCCAAGGACTTCATGCACCGCCACGGCGTGCCGACCGCGAACTACCGCGTCTGCGCGTCGGCCGGCGAAGCGCTCACCGCGATTCGATCGGGCGAGTTTGGCGACGCGCTGGTCGTGAAGGCGGACGGACTGGCCGCCGGGAAAGGCGTCGTGGTGGCGGAGAATCGCGCCGCCGCCGAAGCGGCCGTCACGTCGGCGATGCTCGACAAGAGTTTCGGCGACGCCGGCGCGCGTGTGGTGCTCGAGGAAATGCTGACCGGCCCCGAAGTGTCGTTCTTCGTCGTCGCGAACGGGGCGGCCTATGTGCCGCTCCTCACCGCGCAGGATCACAAGCGCATCTTCGATGGCGACCTGGGCCCGAACACCGGCGGTATGGGCGCGTTTTCACCAAGCCCGTTGATGACGCCGGCGCTCCAGGCGCAGATCGAAACGACGATCGTTCAGCCGGTGCTGAATGGCATGGTCGCTGAAGGGAATCCATTTCGAGGATTCCTCTATTGCGGTTTGATGCTCACGCCGGACGGTCCGAAGGTGATCGAATTCAACGTGCGCTTTGGCGATCCCGAAGCGCAAGTCGTATTGCCGCTGCTGGGATCGCTGTCGCAACTCTTGAATTTTCCCCACTCCCCGAGCCCTGATCCCCGTTCCCTGATCCCTGCCGTCGCCGTCGGCGTCGTCCTCGCCGCTCACGGCTATCCCGGTGACGTCCGGAGCGGAGACGTCATCCACGGTCTCGATGACGTGGCTCGCGATTGTCCTGACGTGCAGATCTTCTTCGCGGGCGTCAAGCAGCGTGGGAACGAGCTCGTCACGTCCGGAGGACGCGTGCTGACGGTGATGGCCATGGCGCCGTCGTACGAAATCGCCATCGCCCGCGCCTACGAAGCGGCCAGCAAGATCAAGTTCGACGGCATGCAATACCGCCGCGACATCGGCCGCAAAGCCCTAGGACCCTAGGACTCTAAGACCTTAAGACGACGGCAGTAGCGCACGCAGGGCATCATCCAGGTGCGCCCTGAAGGTGTTGGTGTTGTGGCCCTCTGACACTTCCAGGTAAGTGACCGGCGCCTGGTAGTCATCGAGCGTCGTTCGCAACTGCCGGGCCCCGCCGATCAGCGAATCGTAGACGCCGCCCATCACGAAAAACTTGATCGAGACTACCGCGGCCCGCGCATTCGCCTGGTTCGAAACCACCGTCGATGTCTGCGCCGGCGGCGCGATCGCCGCACACAGCCCGAACACCGACGGCGCGGCGACGGCGAGATCCACGGCGCCATACGCCGCGAGCGAGCTGCCAAGAATCACGCGATGATCCGGCGTCGGGAACGTCCGGAAGCGCTTGTCCACCATCGGCACCAGTTCAGTCGCGATGAACGCGCGCCACCTGGGATTGCGCGAGTATTCCTCCTGTCGATCGGCCGGCTCGGAAAACACCGCAATCACGGGAGGAATGGTCTTGTTGGCGATGAGATGATCGAGAACGCGCGGCACCTCCATCTTCTCGACGTAGTTGGCGCCATCGAGGACGTAGACGACCGGATACAGCGTCTCAGCGCTGGCACTTGCCCTGAGCGAACTCGAAGGGTAACCAGGCGGCAGGTAGAACCACACGCGACGCGTGCCGCCGAGCGAGCGCGATTCGATCGTCTCGGCAATCACCTCGCCCTTCGGCGCGGATCCGAGTTCATCGATCTCCGGCTGCGTCACCCAGAACGGCATCCGCACTTCCGAGCGCGGCCCCGCAAACGCCTGAACCGAGCGCCGGTTCATCGGATCAATCGCGTACTCCTTGTCGAACAACAGGCCGTACTCGAGCCGCGCGTTGGTGTAGGCGGTGCTCTCGAGAAATGACCACGCCGTCCCCTCGATGCGCGTCGTCTTGCCGATCGACACGTCGTAACCAGCCGGCGTCACCGCCCACGCGTTGAAGTCGCCGACGATGCGTGGGGTGTGGCCGTCTTTGTCTTTGACGAGAAAGATCATCCGGGTCTGGTTCTCGATGATCGGCGTGCCGCCCCTGGCGGCAATGAATTTCTCGATCGCCGGCTCGCGCTGGTCGGCAGCGATCGAAGGAAGCAGTCTCTGGAGATCCCGCCACGTCGCGGGCTCACTGCTGCAACCGGTCGTGAGCAGCAGTGCAATCAAGATGCGCTTCATAGGTGCGAGGCGAGCCGCTGAGCCGGAGACTTCCGGTTCGATTGTCCCTCGACGACCAGTTGTCCGCAGGCCGCTCGGATGTCTCTGCCGCGACTCTTGCGAACCGAGACCATCAGGCCGCGATCGACGAGGATCTTGGCGAACGTGTTGATGCGTTCGTCGGAAGGGCGCTCGAAGGGAATGCCCGGTGCGGCGTTGAGCGGCAGCAGGTTGACCTTGGCCTTGACGCCGGCCAGGACCTTGACCAGCTTGCGCGCGTCTTCATCCGAGTCGTTCACGCCGGCGAGCATCACGTACTCGAACATGATCCGCCGCCGCTTCGAAAGAGGGAAGCGCTTGCAGGCGTCGATGATGTCCTGCAGGGAATACTTCTTGGTCGGCGGCACGATCGCCCGTCGCGTTTCTTCCGTGGCCGCATGCAGTGAGACCGCCAGGTTCGGCATCAAGTCTTCCTGCGCGAGCTTGTCCATCATCGGCACCAGGCCGACGGTCGACAACGTGACCCGCTTCGGATGCATGTCGAAGCCTTCCTTCTGGTTCAGCATCCGCAGCGCCTTCATCGTGTGGTCGTAGTTCTGCAGCGGCTCGCCCATGCCCATCAACACGATGTTGAAGGACTTGTCGAGCAGATGCGTCGAGCGCGCGAGCAGGCGCACTTGCCCGGCGATCTCCGCGGCCGTCAGGTGGCGGATGAGCCCCATCGTTCCCGTGAGGCAGAACGCGCATCCCATCGCGCAGCCGACCTGGGTCGAGACGCAGAAGGTTTGCTTGGGTGTGTCGGGAATGAAGACGGACTCGATCTGCTTGCCGTCGGCCAGCCGCAAGACGAACTTCTGCGTGCCGTCCTCGGACACGTCGTGCTGCACCACTTCCGGAAACGACACGGTGGCCGCCGCCTCGAGCGACGTCCGCAGCTCGAGGCTCAAGTTGGTCATCTCGCTGAAGTCGGTCACGCCGCGCTTCCAGATCCACTGGTAGATCTGCTTGGCGTGAAACTTCTGGTGGCCGAGCGACACGACGAAATCCTCGAGCTCCTTCAGCTCGAGCGCCGCCAGGTCGGTCTTCATCCCACTATTATGCTGGACGGACCTGCGGTCCGTCTTACATGAATCGCGCCCGCACCGAGGCCAGCGTCCGGGTCATCGATTCTCGCGCCGTGCTGTTCACGATCGGGCGGATCAGGGGGCCGATAATCGCCGGCAGCGACCGGCTGAGCGTCAGCGATTCGATCTCCACCAGCACCCCGTCATCCAGCTGCTGGTAGCGCCAATAGGAGTTGAGCCGCCACATGAAGCCGTGGTCGTTGCCCTCCGGCAAGGCCCGCTCCTTCGGCGTCCCGGCGTTTTCGATCTCGACTACCTTGGTCGAGATGCTGTTGCTGAAGGCGCGCTCGCCCGACAGGCGCTTGTAGTCGACGTCGTATTCGGTGTCGTACACCACGGTCACGAACTTGGTCCGACGCAATCGCAGGAACACCTTCTGCGAGTCGCCGTCCCGCGAGACGACGCGCGACGACAGCACGTCTTCCTGCTTGTGCTTGTCGGTCTGCGGTTCCTGCAGGACGCGCATCAGCGCGTCGAGTTTCACGTGGGGGACGAACACCGTGCCCCGCCAGTGATTGATCAGCCCGCCGTCGATCGAAATCTCGTTCGACGATCCGTCGCGCGCCACGCCGCGGGTCACGATCACCTCACCACGCCGCAGTGCCGCCATCGTCCTGGCGAGTTGCGCCGGCGGTTGCCGCTCGATGTCGAGGAACGGTTCGTTGGCGGCGAGGTCGCGGGCGCGGCGCGCTTCCACGGCGGCGACGTATTTTGCGAAATCCGCAGCGGTCTTCGGCGTGAGGAGTGCCTCCTCCGACGCGTAGCCGTTCGAGGCGAGCGCAATCGCCGCCACGAACACCCCGGCGCGGAAGAACAACCTCACTGTCGCTATGGAATGTCTTTCCAGCACAAAAGTTGTCACGGCCTGGCTCATCGGCGTGGCTCCTCGAGATAAAGGGCGCGCACGTTTTGGGATGAGGTGATCACGAAGGTTCCAATCAGCCCGATCGATCCGATGATGCCGCCGATGTCCCAGAGCCTGACCGGGCCGAGACCGGCAAGATCGATCGTCGGCGTGTTGATGAGCGCGAGCGCGCCGGCCGCCATCACCACGCGGAGTTCGGTGGGGCCCACGCCGGCAAACGCCAGCTTGAAGACCCCGCGCGCATGGGTCGCCAGATACGTTTCGGCCGAGACCAGGAAGAAGGCCGCCACCACGAGCGTGGCGAGGATCGGCGACATGAAGTCGGACGCTGCCAGCCCGGCAAAGAACAGGGCCGTGCCGGCGAGATCAATGACGTGATCCACGTAGTAACCGTAGCGCGGGCGCTGCTGGTTCCTGACGCGGGCGACCGTGCCGTCGAGGCTGTCGCCGAACCAGTTGAAGAACAGGCACAGCACCACAAGTGACGCACCGGCAACAGGATCCACCCGCGCCAGGCAGAACGACGCGCCGGCGCCGGCCATCGCCAGCAAGCCGAGCGCCGACAGGTGATCGGAATTGATCCAGCGCGGCAGCCGTGAAGCGATCCAGATCAGTGCCCGTTTTTCGGTGGCGGCCAGCACGCTGTTGTGCTGGCGAGTGTGTGTGGTGTCCATGAAAAGCTCCTCTGGCCGGTAATGTGCAAAACCCGCAAAAGGGAGCTCATTCTGATATGATTCTCAGGTAATTCTCTCTGCCGTAACCACTTACTGCGGCAGGATCCCCACGTGTCTGAGTCCAACATTCGCCGCGCCGTGCTAGCCAACGGTGTCCGCCTCGCCACCGAGAGGATGCCTCACGTGCGCTCGGTCGCCATCGGCATCTGGCTGACGCGCGGCTCCCGGCACGAACCCGCGGAGCATTCCGGCATCGCGCACTTCGTCGAGCACATGCTCTTCAAGGGCACGCCCGCGAGGAACGCCGAGGAGATCGCCCAGCAGGTGGATTCGATCGGCGGCCAGATCGACGCCTTTACCTCGAAGGAATACGCCGGTTACTACCTGAAGGTGCTCGACGAGCACTTGCCCCTGGCGGTCGAGATCCTCTCCGACTTGATCTGCAATCCGCTCTTCGCCGAAGACGACATCGAGCGCGAGAAGAAGGTGATTCTCGAAGAGATCAAGATGGTCGAGGACACCCCCGACGATCTGGTCCACGAGATCTTCGCGGAAGGCTTCTGGAGCAATCACCCGCTCGGCCGGCCGATTCTCGGCACGCCCGCCAGCGTCAGCTCGTTGAACCAGGCGACGCTCAAGGAATATTTCCGGCAGACCTACGTCGCCTCGAACTTCGTGGTCGTCGCCGTCGGCAACCTCGATCACGACTACGTGCGCCAGTTGCTGGAAAAGGCGCTCGAGAATGCGCCGCACAACGGCCCTGACGCCGACCACTCGGCGCCCGTCGTCGCGCCGCAGATTCAGGTCCGGCGCAAGGAGCTCGAACAGAGCCACATCGTGTTCGGCGCCGAAGCGTTGCCGCAGCATCACCCCGAGCGCTATGCCGGCTATGCGCTCAACACCACGCTCGGCGGCTCGATGAGCTCGCGCCTGTTCCAGAACGTCCGCGAGAAGCGCGGCCTGGCCTATTCGGTGTTCTCGGGACTCTCGGCGTATCAGGATGCCGGCGCGCTCAGCATCTATGCCGGTTGCGCCAACGACGCCGTCGCGGAATTGATCGACGTGGTGGTCGCGGAGATCCGGCAGATGAAGGCCGGCGGTCTCGATCAGATCGAACTGCGCCGCGCCAAGGATCACCTGAAGGGCTCGTTGATGCTCGGTCTCGAGAGCACGTCGAGCCGGATGTCGCACCTCGCGCGGCAGGAAATGTATCGCGACCAGACCTTCGGTCTCGACGAGATGCTGGCCGCGATCGAAGCGGTCACCGAGGCGGACGTGCTCAGGCTCGCCGATCGGTTCTTCACGAACGGGTCGCTCGCGGTGACGGTGTTGGGCAACGTCAACGGCCTGCAAGTGACGAAAGAACAATTGGCGTTGTGAGGGCTGAAGGCTGATGGCAGAAGGCCGAAGACTGAAATGATTCCGCGGTACACGAACCCCGAGATGGGTCGCATCTGGAGCGAGCAACGCAGGTATGAAACCTGGCTCCAGGTGGAGGTGGCGGCCGCCGAGGCCATGGCCGCCGCCGGCATCGTGCCGGCCGAAGCGGCGCGCGAGTTGCGCGACAAGGGCGCGTTCGATATCGCCCGCATCGACGAAATCGAAAAGGTCACGCAGCACGACGTGATCGCCTTCACGACCTCGGTCGCCGAAATCGTCGGGCCATCCGCGCGCTGGCTGCATTTCGGTCTCACCTCGTCCGACGTCATCGACACCGCGCAGGCCCTGCAGATGGTCGAGGCCTGCGACCTGATTCTCAAGAACCTGCAGGCGCTCGGCGCGGCGATCAAGACGCGCGCCGACGAGCACCAGCACACGCCGATGATCGGCCGCACGCACGGCGTGCACGCCGAGGTCATGACGTTCGGGTTGAAGCTGGCGCTGTGGTACTCGGACCTGCAGCGCAGCATCGACCGGGTCCAGCGGGCGCGCGAGGGCGTGCGCGTCGGCATGATCTCCGGCGCGGTCGGCACCTTCGCGCATCTCGATCCGTCGATTGAAGAGGCCGTTTGCCACAAGCTCGGTCTCGAACCGGACCCCGTTTCCTCGCAGGTGATCCAGCGCGACCGGCACGCCGAACTACTGAGCGCCCTGGCGATCACGGCCGCCTCGCTCGAGAAGTTCGCGCTCGAGATTCGCGGCCTGCAGAAGACCGAGATCGGCGAGGTTGAAGAGCCGTTCGCCAAGGGACAGAAGGGTTCGTCGGCCATGCCGCACAAGCGCAACCCGATCGGCTGCGAGCAGATCGTCGGCCTGGCGCGGCTGCTCCGCGCCAATGCCATGGCGGCGATGGAAAACGTCGCCCTGTGGCACGAGCGCGACATCTCGCACTCGTCGGTCGAGCGCGTCATTCTCCCCGACAGCTTTATCGCGCTCGATCACATGCTGCGCCGCTTCACCCGCATCGTCTCCGGCATGGTGGTGTACCCGGATCGCATGCTCGAGAACCTGAACCGCTCGCGCGGCGTGGTGTTCTCGGGGCAGGTGCTCCTCGAACTGGCGCGCCGGGGCATCTCTCGAGAGCAGGCCTACGAGATGGTGCAGCGCAACGCGATGAAGTCGTTCCACGACCAGCAGGATTTCAAGGCCTTGTTGCTGGCGGATCCCGACGTGACCAGGGTGTTGCCGGCCGAGGAGATCGAGAAGGCGTTCGATCTCAAGGAACAACTGCGCAACGTGAAGACGGTGTTCTCTCGCGTGTTTGGAGGCTGATGTGCGTGCCCGTGTCTATGTAACCCTCAAGCCATCGGTCTTCGACCCGCAAGGCCGCGTCGTCGCCGACGCCCTCGTCACGCTCGGCTACGACGATGTGAAGGACGTGCGGCAGGGCAAGTTCTTCGAGGTCGAGCTGAGCGACGCCGATCCGGCGACGGCCAAGGCGCGCGTCACCGAGATGGCCGACAAGCTGCTGGCGAATCCGGTGATCGAAAGTTACCGGGTCGAGGTCCTGCAATGAAGTTCGCGGTCGTCGTCTTTCCCGGATCGAATTCCGACCGCGACGCCTTCTATGCCGCCTCGCGCGTGATTGGCGAACAGGCCGAACTGATCTGGCACAAGGACAACGATCTCAAGGGCGCCGACGCCGTCATCCTTCCCGGCGGCTTTGCGCACGGCGACTACCTGCGCACCGGCGCGATCGCGCGCTTCTCGCCGATCATGAGCGCGGTGACCGCGTTCGCCGATCGCGGCGGGCCGGTGCTGGGCATCTGCAACGGATTCCAGGTCCTGCTCGAAGCGGGATTGCTGCCCGGCGCGATGGTGCGCAACGATCGCATCAAGTTCGTGTCGCAGATCGTTCCGGTTCGCGTCGAGCAGACCGACACGCCGTTCACCGCCGCGTGCGCGCCGAAGCAAGTCCTGCACCTGCCGATCGCGCACGGCGAGGGCAACTACTTTGCGGCGCCTGACGAGCTCAAGGCGCTCGAAGCCAACCGGCAAGTCATCTTCCGCTACAGCAGTCCGGCCGGCGACGTGGCTGCCGAGTGGAACCCCAACGGCTCGCTCAACGGCATCGCCGGCATCTGCAACCGCCAGCGCAACGTCGTCGGCCTGATGCCGCATCCCGAGCGCGCCTCGGAGTTGCCGCTGGGCAGCGCCGACGGCCGCGTCGTGCTGGCGTCGGCCGTGAAATTTTTCCAGGACCTCAAGGCCTCGAGGCCTCAAGGCCGCACGACCTCCAGCCCCCAGGCCCTCGCATGACAGCGATCGATTCAGCGGTTCTCGAACGACACGGCATCAAGCCGGACGAGTACGAACGCATCCAGCAGTTGATGGGCCGCGAGCCCAACCTGCTGGAACTCGGTCTGTTCTCGGTGATGTGGTCCGAGCACTGCAGCTACAAGAGCTCGCGCGTGCACCTCAGGACGTTGCCGACCACCGGCCCGCGCGTCGTCCAGGGGCCCGGCGAGAACGCCGGCGCGGTCGACATCGGTGACGGCTTGTGCGCGGTCTTCAAGATCGAATCACACAACCACCCGTCGTTCATCGAGCCCTACCAGGGAGCGGCGACCGGCGTTGGCGGCATCATCCGCGACATCTTCACGATGGGCGCGCGGCCGATCGCGCTGCTGAACGCGCTAAGGTTTGGATCGCTCGACACGCCACTGGCGCGGCGAATCTTTGAAGGCGTCGTGGCCGGCATCGGCGGCTACGGCAACAGCATCGGGATCCCCACCGTCGGCGGCGAGATCGTCTTCGACGAGATGTATGCGGGGAATCCGCTGGTCAACGTGTTCTGCCTCGGCATCGCTCACGTTGACGACATCGTCAAGGGCGCCGCCAAGGGGACCGGCAATCCGGTTTACTACGTCGGCGCGAAGACCGGGCGCGACGGCATCCACGGCGCGACCATGGCGTCCGCGGAGTTCGATGAAAAGTCGGCGGAGAAGCGGCCCGCCGTCCAGGTCGGCGATCCGTTCATGGAAAAGCTGTTGATGGAAGCCTGCCTCGAGGTGATGAAGACCGGCGCCGTGGTCGGCATCCAGGACATGGGCGCGGCGGGCTTCACCTGCTCGACCTCGGAAATGGGATCGCGGGGCAGCTGCGGCATGACCGTGGACGTGATGCACGTGCCGCAACGCGAGACCGGCATGATCCCCTACGAGATCATGCTGTCCGAATCGCAGGAACGCATGCTGCTGGTCGTCGAGCGCGGCCGCGAGCACGAGGTCGAAGCGGTGTTCGAGAAGTGGGATCTGCATGCCGTGCAAGTCGGCGAGGTTACCGAGGGCACGCGCCTGAAGATTCACGAGCGCGGCACGCTCGTGGCAGACGTGCCCAATCGCGCGCTGACCGACGAGGCGCCGGTGTATCAGCGCCCGATGGAAGTCCCGCTGTGGCAGAAGAGCGTGCAGGAGATCGCGTTCTCGGATCTCACGCCGGCCTCGGCGCAACAGGCGTTTGACACCTTGATTGCGGTGCCGACCATCGCCAGCAAGCGCTGGGCGTACCGCCAGTTCGATCACACCGTCGGCACCAACACCATTGCGCAGCCGGGCATGTCGGCCGCGGTGGTGCGCGTGAAGGACACGCCTCGCGCGCTCGCGATGTCCGTCGACGGCAACGGCCGCTTCTGTTATCTCGACCCTTACCAGGGCGCGATGCTGGCGGTCGCGGAGGCGTCGCGCAACGTGGCATGTGCGGGCGGCGAGCCGATCGGCGCGACCAACAACCTGAACTTCGGCAATCCGGAACGTCCCGAAATCATGTGGCAGATCGCCGAGGCCGTGCGCGGGATCGGTGACGCGTGTCGTGCGCTGAACGCGCCGATCACCGGCGGCAACGTCAGTCTCTACAACGAGACCGAAGGCCGCGCGATCTTCCCGACGCCGGTGCTGGGTGTGGTCGGCCTGCTCGAGGATGCGTCGAAGACCGTGACGCGCACCTTCAAGACCGCGGGCGCCGCCGTGGTGCTGCTCGGCGACAACCTCGGCGAGCTCGGTGGCAGTGAATATCTTGCGACCATGCATAACCTGGTGGCGGGGAAGCCGCCGGCCTTGAACCTGAAGCGTGAGGCGGCGCTGCAGGCGCTGATCATCAAGTTGATCCGCGACGGCTGCATCGAATCCGCGCACGACTGTTCCGAAGGCGGATTGGCGATCGCCCTGGCGGAATGCACGTTCGACACCGGCGGCATGGGCCTCAGCGCCGACTTGACGTCGGTCGGTGATGAGCCGGCGTTCGCCACCAATGCGACGCTGTTCGGCGAATCGGCGTCGCGGATTGTCATCTCCGTCGGCAGTCACCATCTCGATCACGTGATGGAGGCCGCCAGGGCCGCCGAAGTGCCCGCGAGGGAAATCGGCAGGGTCGGCGGCGAGGCGATTCGAATCAGCGTGAATGGCCAGGCGGCCATCGACAGTCCGGTACCCTCCGCCGAGACCGCGTGGGCGACGGCGATCGAAACGAAGATGCGGCGCAAACCGAAAACCGATAGCTGAAAGCCGAGAGCCGTTATGTTCGACAAGTTCAAGGACGAGTGCGGGGTCTTTGGCGTTTACGGTCATCCGGAAGCCTCGAAGCTGACCTACCTCGGGCTCTACTCGCTGCAACATCGCGGGCAGGAAAGCGCCGGGATCGCGTCGGCAGACGGCGAACGCGTGCGGCTCGTCAAGAGCATGGGCTACGTCAACGAAATCTTTGACGAAGCGACCCTCGCGACCCTGCCGGGACCAATTGCCATCGGTCACACGCGCTACTCCACCGCCGGCGACAGCAAGCTGTCGAACGCGCAGCCGATCCTGATCGACTGCGTGCATGGCCAGGTCGGCATCTGTCACAACGGCAACATCGTCAACGCCAACGAACTGCGCGAGCGGATGGTCCGCGCCGGATCGATTTTCCAGACCAACAGTGACACCGAGGTCGTGCTGCACCTCTACGCACGATCGCAGGCGGGGTCCGTCGAGGACGCGTTGGTCGAAGCGATCACGCAGCTGACCGGGGCGTTTTCCTTTGCGCTGATCACCAGGGACAGCATGATTGCCGTCCGCGATCCGCACGGCTTCCGGCCGCTCGCCCTCGGCCGCCTCGGCGATTCGTGGGCGGTGACCTCGGAAACCTGCGGACTGGATCTGATCGGCTTCACCTACGTCCGCGATGTCGAGCCGGGCGAGGTGCTGATCATCGGTCCGCATGGGCTGCGGTCGATCAAGCCGTTCCCGAACGCGCAGTTGTCGCATTGCATCTTCGAGCACGTGTATTTCGCGCGGCCCGACAGCGACGTCTTCGGCCAGAGCGTCAACGAAGTGCGCACCAACCTGGGCCGCGAGCTGGCGCGCGAGACCGGCGTCGATGCCGACGTCATCGTGCCGATTCCCGACTCGGGCGTGTGCGCGGCGATCGGGTATTCCGAAGAAGCCCGGATCCCGCTGCGATTCGGCTTGATCCGCAATCACTATGTCGGCCGCACCTTTATCGAGCCGGCGCAGTCGATTCGCCACTTTGGCGTGAAGGTCAAGCTGAATCCCGTCAAGAGCATCCTCGCCGGCAAGCGCGTGGTGTTGATCGACGATTCACTGGTGCGGGGCACCACCAGCCGGAAGATCGTCAAGATGGTGCGCGCCGCCGGCGCCGCCGAAGTGCACCTGCGCATCAGTTGTCCACCGACGGTATCGCCGTGCTTCTACGGTGTGGATACGCCGCGGCGCAGCGAATTGATTGCGGCCACGCATTCGCAGGAAGAGATTCGCAAGTACGTCGGCGCCGACACCCTGGGCTATCTCAGCCTGGGCGGCCTGCTGTCGTCCGTGAAGGGCAAGAGCGCGTCGTACTGCACGTCCTGCTACACCGGCAACTATCCGATCGCGTTCCCCCGCGACCACAGCGGCTACCTGCAGCTGTCCTTGAAAATCGACGGCAAACGCGAACCTCTTCCCGAAGCGGAACCGGAGACGGTGGGCTGATGCGCCGCGCAGCACTCATTGCGTTATTTGTTATTTGTCATTCGTTATTCGTTGTTGCCCCGATCCACGCCCAGGAGCGGGGACCAACACCGGCGACGCCCGAGCAGATTCGCGCCGCCATCGACAAGCTCGCCGACCTCGATTACGCCACGCGCATGGCGGCCGGTCGAACGCTGCGCCGCGCGCCCTCCGCACAAGTCGCGCCGGCGCTCCTGCAGGCCGTCAGCGATCACGCGGATGGTTTTGTGCGGTTCAAAGCGTTGATTCTGCTGACGGGTTTCAACGATCCGCGCATTGTCGATGCCATGGAAGCCGCGATGGTGTCGCCAAACGATCGCCTCCGCGAAGTGGCGTATGCCTACTTCGAGCAGAATCCGCGGCCCGCGCTGGCGGCCCGGATGCTCGCCGCCCTCGATAAGGAGGAAGGCGAATTCGTCCGCCCGGCCCTGGTGCGCGCGCTGGCGGCGATGCCGAAAGATCCCAAGGTGACCGAGGTCCTGATTCGTGATGCCGGCCGCGGCCTCGACTTCTTCCGGAGCACGGTGATCGAAGCAATCGGCGACTACAAGATCGCCGCGGCGATTCCGCGCTTGAATGAGATCGCCAAGATCGACGGTCCGCTGCAGGATGACGCGGCGACCGCGCTCGGAAAGATTGGCGACAAGGGCGCGCTGGCTACCCTGGCGGCGATGCAGCAATCCGCGCCGAAAGAAACACAACCCGCGATCGCTGCGGCGATTTGCCTGCTCGGCACGAATTGCTCGGCGCACATCGGGTATCTCGAAAAGACGCTGACCTTCGCCGATACCTATCCGGGATACCAGGATCTGCTGCGAGGCGCCGCGGCCGGCCTCGGCCACATTGCGAGACAGGGCAACGAAGACGCGTTACGCATCCTGTTCGACGTGGGCATTCCGTCGCAGGATCCGGTTCGCGCCCCGGTCACGCTGGCCATCGGCCTGGTCGCGCTTCGCAACACGCCGTTGCTGCTGAAGACCCTGCAGGCGCGCCCCGATCAGGCCGGCGCAATCGGCATGGTGGCCGAAGCCTTCGACATGCTCGAAGAGGACCTGGAAGAAGAGCGCTTTTTCGTTTACGTGCGCCAGGCGTACTGGGCCGCCGCCGACGGATCGCCGACGAGAAAGCTCTGCGAGCAACTCATCAACAAGTTAGACTTCTGAGCGTGGATTACAAGTCTTCGGGCGTCGACATCGATGCCGGCAACGAAACCGTCCGCCGCATCAAGCGCCTGGCGAAAGCGACCTTCACTCCCGGCGTGCTGTCGGATATCGGATCGTTCGGCGGTCTCTTCAAGCTCGATACGGCGGCGTGGAAAGAGCCGGTGCTGGTGTCCAGCGCCGATGGCGTCGGCACCAAGCTGAAGGTCGCGTTCATGGCGAACCGCCACCGCACCATTGGCGCCGACCTCGTGAATCACTGCGTCAACGACATCCTCGTGCAGGGCGCGACGCCGCTGTTCTTCCTCGACTATCTCGCCACCGGCAAGTTATCGCCGGACGTCGCGGAGCAAATCGTCGAGGGGCTGGCGAGAGCCTGCCAGGACAACGGCTGCGCGTTACTTGGTGGCGAAACCGCGGAGATGCCGGGCTTCTATGCCGACGGTGAATACGACGTCGCCGGGTTCATTGTCGGCGTCGTCGACCGCGCCCGGATCATCGACGGGCGATCGATTGCGGCCGGCGATGTCCTGTTGGGACTGCCGTCGAACGGCCTGCACACCAACGGCTATTCCCTCGCGCGCCAGATCGCATTCGAAGAGCTCAAGCTGAAGATCGACAGCCATTTGCCGGAGCTGGGCGAGACCGTCGGCGATGCGTTCCTGAGGACCCATCGTTCGTACCTGCCGGTGATTAAACCGCTGCTCGGACGCGGCTTGATCAAGGGGATGGCGCACATCACCGGTGGCGGCATCACCGACAACCTGCCGCGCATTCTTCCCGCCGGCACAGCCGCCCGCATCAACCGCACCTCGTGGAGAGTGCCGCCGATTTTCCGATGGCTCGGAGAGTCCGGACGCGTGCCCGAGTACGACCTGCGCCGCTCCTTCAACATGGGCATCGGCATGATCCTCGCCGTCGCCGCCGGCGACGTTGACGCCGTGCGAAAAGCGCTCCTCGACGCTGGCGAAGCCAACAGCACCGTCATCGGCGACGTCGTCGCCGGCAGCAACGACGTCCAGTACGTCTAGCGTGAATCGAAGACTCGGGGTCCTGATTTCGGGACGCGGCTCCAACCTGAAGGCGATCATCGACGCGATCCGCGACGGCCGGCTCAACGCCACCATCGCGATCGTGATCTCCAATCGCGCCGATGCACCGGGACTCGATCATGCCATCGCCGCCGGCATTGAGACCCTGGTCCTCGACCACAAGGCTTACGCGACACGTCAGGACTACGATCGCGCGCTCGTGTCCGAGCTCAATAAACGCGCCGTCGCGCTCGTTTGTCTCGCCGGCTTCATGCGGCTCCTCAGCCCGGTGTTCGTCGATGCGTTTCCGAATCGCATCCTGAATATCCATCCGTCACTACTGCCGAAATACCCCGGCCTTCACCCGCAGCAACAGGCCCTCGATGACGGCGCGACGGTCAGCGGCGCCACTGTTCATTTCGTGAACAAGGACCTGGACGCCGGTCCCGTCGTGCTCCAGCGCGAGGTCCCCGTCCTGCCGGGTGATACCGCCGACGAGTTGGCCGCACGCATACTCGAAGTGGAGCATCGCCTGTATCCGGAAGCGATCGACGCCGCGTTGTCAAGGCAATAGAGGCCGCCACCCTCGGATTTCCCGAAGCGGCCTCAGGCGATTCCTTCGCGGCGAAGCGTCAACAGCGCGACATCCGGCGGGCAGTTGATTCTCACCGGCACATAGACCGTCCCGACGCCGCGGCTCACGAAGATCGAGGTGTTCTCCTTCTGCGCAGATCCCGCCAGCACCGGAAATTTGCGCCCGGCCAGCGCGCCCAGCCCGGGAAGGACCACTTGCCCGCCATGGGTGTGGCCCGAGAGTACCAGCTGCACGTCCAAGGACGCGGCCTCCACCAATCGCCGCGGATCGTGGGCGAGAAGAATGGTGGTGCCGCCAGTCCCCTTCAACGCGGCCGCCATATCGCCGACGGTCTTGGTCCAGAAACGAATACCGGCAATATCGAGGCGCTCGCCCCTGATGGTCAGTTTCGTGCGCTGGTCTTTCAGGACCGTAAAGCCGCGAGACGCCAACGCCGCCGGCATTTCCTTTTCATCGTCATGGTTCCCGAGCACGGCAAAGGAT
>Ga0255338_1000158_pt1:0-167500 | contig 281249 bp, 244 predicted proteins | sample MeOH1_35cm_T4_19_FD_203715 | JGI IMG/M metagenome (GOLD analysis project Ga0255338, IMG submission 203715) | Sandy soil microbial communities from University of British Columbia, Vancouver, Canada - MeOH1_35cm_T4_195 | ecosystem: Engineered > Artificial ecosystem > Sand microcosm >... | reverse complement strand
GAAAATAGCTCGGATGAGCTGAGGGTAGGGGTGAAAGGCTAATCAAATTTCGTGATTGCCCGTTCTCCTCGAAATGCCTTTAGGGGCAGCCTCGGATGGTCGGCGATGGTGGTAGAGCACTGAATGGACTAGGGGCCTTACCAGGTTACTGAATCCAATCAAACTTCGAATGCCATCGACACGTAATCCGGGAGTGAGACAGTGGGGGCTAAGCTCCATTGTCGAAAGGGAAACAGCCCAGACATGCATCTAAGGTCCCTAATTGAATACTAAGTGGGAAAGGATCTGAAGACGCTCAGACAACCAGGAGGTTGGCTTAGAAGCAGCCATCCTTTAAAGAAAGCGTAATAGCTCACTGGTCTAGCGGCTTTGGGCCGACAATGTAACGGGGCTTAAGTATTCAACCGAAGATCATGACGAGTGGATCTTGCGAGGTCCACTCTTGGTAGAGGAGCGTTCTCTCTGCAGTGAAGTCAGACCGACAAGGACTGGTGGAGCTGAGAGAAGTGACCCTGCCGGCATAAGTAGCGAGAAGGAAAGTGAGAATCTTTCCCGCCGTAAACCTAAGGATTCCTGAGGTAGGTTCGTCCGCTCAGGGTTAGTCGGGAGCTAACGCGAGGCCGAAAGGCGTAGCGGATGCACATCTGGTTAATATTCCAGAACTACTGACAGATCGTTATCACGATGGGGGGACGCAGGAAGCTATGCGGGCCTGGCATTGGATGTCCAGGTTCAGACATGTAGGGGGAACAGACAGGCAAATCCGTTTGTTCACATTCCCTGAGGTGTCATGGCGATGGCCGCAAGGCCTATAAAGCCGCAGACGCTACGCTGCCGAGAAAAGCCTCTAAGGAGATCTGTAAGTACCCGTACCGCAAACCGACACAGGTAGGTGAGGAGAAAATCCTCAGGCGCAAGTGAGAATCATCGTTTAGGAACTAGGCAAAATGACCCCGTAACTTCGGGATAAGGGGTGCTCATCGACGTTAGTGGCCTCGCGCCATGAAGCGTTACATGAGTTGCAATAAAGAGGGTCAAGCGACTGTTTACTAAAAACACAGGGCTCTGCTAAGTCGAAAACGACGTATAGGGTCTGACGCCTGCCCGGTGCCGGAAGGTTAAAAGGAGAGGTCAGCCGCAAGGCGAAGCCTTGAATTGAAGCCCCGGTAAACGGCGGCCGTAACTATAACGGTCCTAAGGTAGCGAAATTCCTTGTCGGGTAAGTTCCGACCTGCACGAATGGCGTAACGATTTGACCGCTGTCTCAACGATGAACGCTGCGAATTTGTGGTACCGGTGAAGACGCCGGTTGCCCGCCATAAGACGAAAAGACCCCGTGCACCTTTACTGCACCTTAGTAGTGAATGTTGACGTTGTATGCGCAGCATAGGTGGGAGACTTTGATCCCAGGCTCTCGGGCTTGGGGGAGTCAACAGTGAGATACCACCCTTACAGCTTCGACGTTCTAACTGAAACCCATTATCTGGGTTCAGGACACTGCTAGGCGGGTAGTTTGACTGGGGCGGTCGCCTCCTAAATTGTAACGGAGGCGCACGAAGGTTCGCTCAGGCTGTTTGGAAACCAGCCTTAGAGTGCAAAGGCATAAGCGAGCTTAACTGCGAGACCTACAAGTCGAGCAGATGCGAAAGCAGGTCTTAGTGATCCGGTGGTCCCGCATGGAAGGGCCATCGCTCAACGGATAAAAGGTACGCCGGGGATAACAGGCTGATCTGGGCCAAGAGTTCACATCGACGCCCAGGTTTGGCACCTCGATGTCGGCTCATCGCATCCTGGAGCTGTAGCAGGTTCCAAGGGTCCGGCTGTTCGCCGGTTAAAGCGGTACGTGAGCTGGGTTTAGAACGTCGCGAGACAGTTCGGTCTCTATCTATGGTGGGCGCAGGAAATTTGAGAGGATCTGACCTTAGTACGAGAGGACCGGGTTGGACGGACCGCTAGTGTACCAGTTATCACGCCAGTGGTATCGCTGGGTAGCTAAGTCCGGAAGGGAGAAACGCTGAATGCATCTAAGCGTGAAACCCACCTCAAGATGAGATTTCCCTGGGAGCAATCCCCTGAAGGCTCGAAGTAGACTACTTCGTTGATAGGTCGGGTGTGGAAGCGTAGCGATACGTTCAGCTAACCGATACTAATCAGCCGTGAGGCTTGACCATTTATTCACTTTGCTTGATGACAAGCGGGTGTGTGGTCAATCAACTATCGCATTGCAGAATATTCAGTCGTCAAAAAACGAGCACGTTCTTTACAACGAAATGCTCTGGGACGACCCGTTCATCGATCGGGCAGGCAGGCCGCATAAGAGGCCAGCCGCGCGAACGAAATGGGATCCCAGACACCAAGTTTCCCGGTGGCCATAGGAGCAGGGTCACACCCGTTCCCATTCCGAACACGGAAGTTAAGCCTGCTACCGCCGATGGTACTGCCCGCGCAGGTGGGTGGGAGAGTAGGTCGCTGCCGGGGATTAATTCGAAAGCCCGAGTGAGAAATCACTCGGGCTTTTTCTTTGTACGCCGCCGCTACCTCCGGGCGATCGCGATCCGACCGATCGACCGCGCCTTCAAACCGTCCGTCCGATCCGCGAGATATTGTGAATTGATTTCGTCGGCCCCCCGGTCCTCCACCGAAGCAAATCCCATCGTCAGCAACTCGGCCTGTAGCGGCGCCGGCAGCATGAAGGACTTCCACGGTTCTCCCTGCTCCTCGAGTCGAGCAAGGACACGCCGATAAAACACCCGCTGAAGCCACGGGAAGATCTCGGGAGGCTGGGCGTAGTCAAAAACAACTGCGGACGGCGTTGGCAAGCTCGCGATGTAGCGCAGCGTTTCAACCACGTCGCTCATCTCGAGATACATCACGACGCCGAGCCAGGCAAATATCGCGGGCTGGGTTCGGTCGAACCCGGCTGCCGCAAGGGCGTCGGCCAGCGCGTCCTTCGAGAAATCACACGGTACGAATGTCAGGTTCGGCGGCAGTTCGATGCCGGCCGCAGCGAGCCGCTCATGCTTCAATGTCTGCGTCGCTGGAAAATCCACCTCGAAAACCCTGACGTCCTGATGAGGATTGCGATACGCAAAGGTGTCGAGGCCCGCGCCCAGCAACACGTATTGCTTCGCGCCGCTCCGGCCGAGCTCATCTTCGGCAATGCGCGTGCGCACGACGACGATCGCTCGGGTGGGCTTCGCCATCGGCGACCGATCATGCCGCTCTGGATGGGACTGCAGCGCCTCGCGTTTCGCCGGCGACAACAATCGAATCGAGATGGGATCGTCCAGCAGCCGCGGTGAATCGAGAAGCTGGTGAGCCGCTCTCTCTTCCGCGACCCGCTCGGCGGTTTGACTAGGTTGACCCTCGTGCATAGGGCGTGTCTGGCGCTATCGACGGATCAGCGCAATGCCTGGTAGACCAGCGTCGGGAACACCTCGCGAATATCAGTGGCATTCGGAACGAGCTGCATCATCAGCACCATGACCAGCCGCGATTCAGGATCGACCCGGTAGAGCGATCCATACGCTCCGCCCCAGCCGAACGCGCCCTCGTTGCTCATGACGTTGCCGCCAAAGCGATCGACGGTCTCGAAACCGAGCCCCCAGCCCAGCCCGGTCGAGGAATGCAGCGTCCCGACCTGGTTGGTCGACATTAATTTCACGGCCTGCGGCGACAGGATGCGCGTGCCATCGATCGATCCGCCGCGCCGCATCGTCTCGAGAAATCGGGCGTAATCCCGCGCGGTCGAGAGCAGGCCGGCGCCGCCGGCGAAATTGCGGCGCGGACCCTCGACGTATGCACCCTGTCCCCGCGGGCCCTCTGGCGCCCGCAGATATTTCCCGTCGGCGCCGCTGCGGTAGACCGCGGCGAAGCGATCTTTCTGCGAGGGTGGGAGGAAGAACTGGGTGTCTTTCATGCCAAGCGGAGCGGTGATGTGGTCACGAATATAGGCGTCGAGCGGCATGCCTGAGACTTTCTCGACGATGCAGCCGAGCACGTCGGTGCTGTAGCCGTACACCCAGGCCTCGCCTGGCTGCGCCACAAATGGCAGCGTGCCGAGGCGTTCCATCGTGTCGCAGACAGGTTCGTTCTTGTCGGCGGTGTACCAGCCGGCGCCTGCAGCTGGCCCGAGTCCCTTTGCCTCATACATCGCCGCCACGGACGGCTCGGTCCCATAAGAGATCCCGGACGTGTGCGTCAGGAGGTCACGAACCGTAATTGCCCGGCGCGCGGGTACCTGGGTCACCATCCCGCGCTCGTTGGCGACGGCCACGGTCGTGCTCGCAAACGACGGGATCAATGCGCCGGCGCGCGTCGAAAGCGCAAGCGAACCTTGCTCGAGCAATTGCATGATCGCGGTACTCGTCAGGGCCTTGGTCTGCGAAGCGATCCTGAAGACGGTGTCGTTCGTCATGCGCCGACCAGCTTCCCTGTCGGCCCAGCCGAACGCCTTTTCGTAGACGACCTTGCCGTCCTGCATCACCAGGGCGACGACGCCCGAGACCTGGTCGCTGTCGACGTAATGTTGCAGCCCCCGATCGATCACGGCCGCGCGCGCGGGATCGAAGACGCCTGTTTGCAGTGGAGTCTGCGCGACGAGGGCCGCAGGCAAGAGAAGGGTGACAACGATCGCTGTGATTCGCATGGCTATATTCCAATCAGGGACTTCACGTGCGCAGTCTACCGAAGGAATCGCGCCTCGTAAACGCCACGCGCCGCCCAGTCTCAGGGCAAGGCGCCGGCGACAACCTTCCCGCCGACCATCGTCATCAGCACCTTGGCATCGCGCAATCGAGGCTCGGGACACGTGAGTGGATCTTCATTGAGGATCACCAGGTCGGCGAACTTGCCTGGCTCGATCGATCCCTTGGTGCGCTCTTCCATGTTCAGCCAAGCGTTGTTGATGGTGGCCAATCGCAAGGCCTGTTCGCGGCTGATGCGCTGATCAGGGCCGAGCACGCCGCCGGCGATGGTATCGCGCGTAATGAAGTGATAGATCGTCCACAGCGGCGGATAGGGGACCACCGGTGCATCGGTGCCTGACGACACCGGCAATTGCGCATCGAGATACATCTTCACCGGCGTCGTCAGCGCCGCCCGTTCGGCGCCCCAGTACTTCACGAGGCTTGGTCCCGCGAGGAACAGATGGTTTTGTGCGGAGATCGCCACGGCGAGCGCTTTCATGCGAGGTAGATGATCCGGCCGTCCGATGAAGGCGTGCTCGATCGACCACCGGCGGTCAAGGATGGAGTGGTCGGCATTGGCCTTTTCGTAAGCGTTCAACACCAGGTCGATCGCCGCATCGCCCACGGCATGCGTGGCGACGCGCCAGTTCTGACGGTTCAATTCGCGAACCGCCGCGATATAGCGCTCGGTATCGATGGTCTGCAACCCTCGATAGGTGCCGTTCTCGTCCCACGGTTTTTCATACAGATCGCGCATCAAGCCGCCTTCGAATCCGCCGTCGACGGCCAACTTGATCCCGCCAATCCGCAGCGTCTCATCGCCTTCGTTCTGCTTGATCCCTGATGCCGCGAGCGATGGGTCCACTCCGCTCGCACCGATCGCCGGACGAATCAGCGCATTGATGCGGATGCTGAGTTGGCCGCGCTTCTGCATCTCCTGGAGCATTCGGTACTCGGCGATCGAGATGCCGGGATGCCTGATCGACGTCAGCCCGGCTTCGTTCAGCTTCTTGTAGTCGGCGATGCGGTCGTCGACTTGCTGCTGCGGCGTTCGTGGCGCCGACGGCGGCAGGCGCACGAGAGACTTCGCGGTGTCGACGAGTTCGCCATTGAGCCGTCCACTGGCGTACTTGGTGATGCGCCCGCCGGCTGGTTCTGGGGTGCTCTCGTTGATATTCCAGCGAGTCAGTGCAGCGGAGTTGAGGATGTACTCATGGCCGCCGCGCACCAGCACGACTGGGTTTCGCGGCGCGACGCGATCGAGATCGTCGCGGAGCGGCAGCACCTGTTCCTTCAGTTGCGCCTCATGCCAGTCGCTGTTCGACAGAATCAGGTCGCCCGGACTCGATGCCTGGACGCGTGCGGCGAGGGCGGCGTTGACGTCGGCCATCGATCGCGCCCGTGACAGGTCGACGCCGGGCCCACCGCCGGCACCGTGCAAGTGGTTGTCCATCAGGCCGGGAATCACGGTCCGGCCTTTGAGGTCGATCAGACGCGTCGTCGATCCTGCGACGGTGCGCATTTGATCGTCGTTGCCGACCGCCATGATGCGATCGCCGATGATCGCGACGGCCTGGTGAATCGAGAAGCTGCGGTCGACGGTAATAACTTTGCCGTTGAAGAGCACCAGGTCCGGCACGGGCGGACGCGGCAGCGGTGTTTGCGCACGCGCGACAACGAGGGTCACCAGGACGACGAGCAGGGCCGACGAAAGGCGGGTCACAGCGGAAGCATACTCCGCTCGGAACGGGCGGATTCAGCCCCTCGATTCGTCCCAGCAAATTCCGGCGCACGTCCCTCCTGTCAGGCCGTTCGACGGAGTCAGCCGCTATTCTGACCCGATGGGTTCTACCTCCAGCCCCGCGGGAGTAGAAGACACCGCGGCCCGGCTTCTCGTCACGCCCCTGGTTGGCGTGGCGGTGCCCAATCTTGCGGGCATGGTGAACCACGCCGCGCATTCACCGGCCGGTCTGATCGCCACGTATGCGTGGTTCATCGGCGTGGCGTTCGTGACATGGGAGGGCAATCTCCGGCTCTATTTACTGTTCCAGGATCGCACCGCGTGGTTGACCCGGCCATGGCACCGCGTGCGGTTGTTGATCGGTCTCATCTGCCTGTTTACGATTCCGTTCACCGGCTCGGCGCTGTGGCTCTGGGCGCAGCTGTTTCACGACCCGAACGCGACCTGGCGTTCGATCGCGATGGCGGTCGTGACCATTGTCGCCGCGGTCACGTTCATCACGCACATCTACGAGACACTGTTCCTGGTCAAGGAGTGGGAGAGCGATCGCGAACGCGGTGAGCAGTTGTTGCGCTTGAATCTCGAAGCGGAGTTGCTCGCGCTCAAGAGCGAAGTCAACCCGCACACGCTCTTCAACAATCTCAACGCGCTCAGCCACCTGGTGGAGCAGCGCCATCCGCGCGCGGCGGCGTTTGTCGGCGCGCTCGCCGCCAGCTATCGCTACCTGCTCAGGACCGGGTCGAAAAGGCTGGTGCCGCTGGCCGACGAACTGGCCTTGCTCGATCAGTTCCTGTCGCTCGTGACGATTCGCTATGCTGACGGACTGACCGTGGAGGTGCACGCCGATGCACACGCGGCGGCCTGCTGGCAGATTCCGCCGGTCGTCTTGCCGGAACTGCTCGAAAATGCAGTCAAGCACAATACGTTCACGACCGATAACCCGTTGAAGATTGAGATTCGTCTCGACGGCGATCGGCTGACGATTGCCCACGACAAGCGCCCTCGGGAGGCGACGGTCCCGTCGACCGGCGTCGGCCTCGAAAACTTAGCTCAGCGGTTCCGGCTAACTACAGGTGTTGCCGCACGTTGGGCGGAAACGGGGGGACGCTTCGTGGTGACGTTGCCTTTGGTGGCAACCGACGGCTCAAACATTGCAAAATAGAAGATTCATGCGACGACTCCTGTCCTCCATCGGCTTCACCGTGGCGCTGTTGTGCCCGTGGACGGCGTTCGCGCAGAATCCGCCGACGAGTTGCAACACCACCTCGCAGAACTTGTGGGTCCGCGATCAACTCAACACCTATTACTACTGGTATCAGTTCCTCACTCCCGGCGTGAGCCCGGCGAATTTTGCGTCGCCCGAGGCGTACCTCGAAGCGGTTCGTTACCGGCCAATCGACACGACCTTCAGCTTCATCACCGCGGCCGCGACCAACGACGCGTTCTATAGCGACAGCCAGTTCATCGGCTACGGCTTCGGCAATCAAACGACGACCACCGAGATTCGCGTGCTGCAGGTGTACGACGACAGTCCCGCATCGGAGGCCGGCCTGTCTCGCGGCGATCGGATCGTCACCGTCAATGGACAGAGCGTGGCTTCAATGGTCGCGAACGGCACGATCGGCAGCGCGTTTGGCGCCGGCGATATTGGTGTCGTGACGACGATCGAATGGGAGACGCAGGGCGGCGAACGCCGCTCGGCGCGCCTGGTCAAACGGCTGGTGACCATTCCGACAGTGTCACTGACGCGCGTCGTCGAGGTTGACGGCCGGCGGGTTGGCTACTTGTTCTTCCGCAATTTCGTGACGCCTTCGACGGCGGCGCTGACCGATGCGTTTGCGGCGCTCAAGGCGGCCGGCGCGACCGAGCTGGTGCTCGACCTTCGCTACAACGGCGGCGGTCTCGTGGATGTCGCGGTTCACCTGGCGAGCCTGATTGGCGGCTCGCGCACGAACGGCCAGGTGATGTTGAACTACGTTCACAACGACAAGATCGGTCCCCAGCTGAACAAGTCAACGCGATTCAGCAATCCCGACCAGTCGCTAAGCCTCCAGCGCCTCGTGGTAATCACCAGCCGCGCCTCGGCGTCCGCGAGCGAGCTCGTGATCAATTCCCTGCGGGCGTACATCCCCGTTACCATCATTGGCGACACCACCTACGGCAAGCCGGTCGGACAGTACGGCTTGCGCTTCTGCGACAAGGTGCTTTATCCGGTGGCGTTTTCGATCAAGAACGCGAATCTCGAGGGCGATTTCTTTGATGGCCTCACCCCGGATTGCGCAGCGGGAGATGACTCGACCCATCAACTTGGCGATCCCGCGGAAGCGTCGTTTTACGAAGCCTTGACCTTCATCCGCACCGGCGCGTGCAGTCCGCGCGCGGCGACAGAGATGCGCGCATTGCGCGCGTCGAAGGTGATTCTCAGGCCAACCGGTTGGGCGTCGATCCTCAACGCCCAGTAGGTGCCAGAACTTCCTGACATCGAGCTTTACCTGCACGCGCTCAGGCCGCGCATCCTGAACCGGCCGCTCGAGCGCATTCGTCTCGCCAGCCCCTTCCTCGTCCGCTCATTCGATCCACCCATCGATCAGGTTCACGGCAAGACGATCGTCGGACTTCGGCGCCTCGGCAAGCGCCTGGTCTGGGCCATCGAAGGCGACCTGTTCCTCGTCATTCACCTGATGATCGCGGGTCGATTCAAATGGGCCGCAGACACCAGGGCCGCAGAAGGCGCAGAGAGAATTCTTACGAAGATCCCCGGGAAGGTTGGGCTTGCCGCATTCGATTTTCCAAATGGGTCATTGGTTCTCACCGAAGCTGGATCGAAGCGGCGGGCGTCTTTGTATCTCGTCCGAGGCGATGCCGAGCTCGCGTCCCACGATCCTGGCGGGCTGGAAGTGCTGAGCGCCACCGCGGAACAATTCGGCGAGGCGCTAACGCGCGAGAATCACACGCTCAAGCGCGCGCTGACCGATCCGCATCTGCTGAGCGGCGTCGGCAACGCCTATTCGGACGAAATCCTGCACGCGGCGAAGATGTCGCCGATGCTCCTGACCAGTAAGCTCACGCCCGCGCAGATCGCCCACTTGCACGAACACAGCATCGCGGTCCTGACGAAATGGCGCGACGAACTGATTGCGGAGACGGGCGACAAGTTCCCGGAGAAGGTGACGGCGTTTCGAGAAGGAATGGCGGCTCACGGCCGTTACGGCAACCCGTGCCCGGTCTGCGGCACAGCGATCCAGCGCATTCAATACGCGGCCAACGAAGCGAACTATTGTCCCGAGTGCCAGACCGGTGGCAAGCTGCTGGCGGATCGCGGCCTGTCGCGATTGCTCAAGAGCGACTGGCCGAAATCGATCGAGGAGTTAGAGCGGTTCAAGGAAACGCGCAAACGCTCCTAGGCCTTCGGCCTTCGGTCATCAGCCTTCAGCCTCCACGAAATCCGGCTCGACGGCTGTGTTCGGTTGGGGCGCTGCGTCCACATCGATCTCGCGCTCGAAAGTCAGGCAGTCCGCCAGGTAGTCGTGGGCGGCTGCGTCGGTCCGGGCGAGGAGTGCATCGAGCGGCGTCTCGTATTCGCGAGCGGATTCGCGTTGTTGAAGGCCCGGGAAGGTGCCGTCTTTTCGCTGCGGCACATAGCGGTGCCAGAAGTCGATGTGCCACCTGGTGAATTGCCGCACCCGCTCGAGGCCGTGCGCATCGGCGCCCCAATGTTCCCGGGCGAGCGTGACGTATCGCCGATAGATCGCGACCCGCTCGTCAGCGGTGATGTCGCAATAGCCTTCGTTCATCTCCCGGAACAGCCACGGCTTGATCAACACGCCACGGGCGCTCATCACGCCGACGGCGCCCGATCGCGCGCGCGCCTGTTCGACGTCATGCGGAAACAGGATGTCGCCGTTGCCGACGACCGGGACCGGCACGGCGGCGACGACTGACCCGATCGCCTCCCAATCCGCGGCGAATCGATACCGGGCGTTGCGCGTGCGCCCGTGCACGAACAGCGCATCCGCGCCGCCGTCCACCGCGGCCTGCGCCTGTTCGACGACGTTTCGCATCTCGTCGTTCCAGCCGAGGCGAAGCTTGACGGTCACCGGAATGCCGGTGACGGCCTTCTTCATCGCTTCGGTGATGCGCCGGATGCGCTGCGGCTGACGGCCGAGGGCCGCGCCAATCCCCTTGTGCGTGAAGTGATCGATCGGGCAGCCGCAGTTCAGGTCGACGAGGTTCGCGCCGCGTGCTTCCACGAGCGCCGCCGCCCACCCGATCTCTTCCGGGTTGGTGCCGGCGAGCTGCACGCCGAAGAACGGCTCGCCCTCGAACTTGCGAATCAGCGCAAACTCACCCTTCTTGCGCTGCTTCAATCGTCTCGCCACGGTCATCTCGCTGATCGTGACGCGCGCACCAAGCTCGACACATAACCGGCGATAGGGAAGATTCGATCCCTTGGTCATCGGCGCCATCACCACGGCACCGCTCAGGGTCTCGCGAAGATCGATCACACTCCATGCTAGCCTGAGTCATGCGTCATCGCATCGCCATCGCGATTCTCACGCTCGTGCTCGCCGCACCGCCGCTCGTCGGCCAGAGCAAGAGCTTCCTGTGGAAGGTCGAAGGCGAGGGCGGGTCGGTGGCATACCTCCTGGGCTCGCTGCACGTGTTGACGCCGGAGTTGTATCCGCTCAACGCGACGATCAACCGGGCCTACGCAGAGTCACAGACGCTCGTCGAGGAAATCGACATCGACGAGACCAACGATCCGGCGGTGATGATGTCCGTGCTGGGGAAGGCGATGCTGCCGGCGGACAAGACGCTCGAGCAGGTCATCGCGCCCGAGGTTTACGCCGAGGTAAGCCGTCGCGCTGAAAAGGCCGGACTGCCGATGCTGGCGCTCCGCCGCATGAAGCCGTGGCTGGTGGCGATCACCTTGATGGGACCGACGCTGGAAGCGGCCGGCTTCAAGGCGGAGTTCGGCATCGATCGTCACTTCTTCGATCGCGCCAAGGCGTCCGGCATGAAGCGCCAGGGCCTCGAGACGATGGCGTATCAGATCGACCGATTTGACGAATTGCCGATGCCGTTGCAGGAAGAGTTGCTGAAGTCGACGATGGCGGACCTTGATACCGAGGTGAGCGGCGTCAAGGACATGGCCGAGGCGTGGTCGTCGGGCAACATCGCCTCGATCGAGAAGCTGACGCTCGCCTCGCTGCAGGAATCGCCGGAGCTGTATAAACGGCTGCTGCTCGAGCGAAACACCAACTGGGTGCCGAAGGTCGAAACCTGCCTCAAAGAAAAAGCCGCTTGTTTCATCGTGGTTGGCGCCGCGCACCTGGTGGGTCCCGACGGCCTGCCGGCGATGTTGTTGAAGAAGGGCTACAAGGTCTCGCAGCAATAGGCGCGTCGAGCCTCCGATCGCCTAGCGGGACGAATAGTCAGGGGCGGGGGACCCGGGACTTGGGTCTTGAAAAGCGCTGACGCGCGCGCTCAATTTCGTCACGGACGCAGCAGCCGTCGATGTGATCGTTCACCAGGCCCATCGCCTGCATGAACGCATAGCACGTGGTCGGCCCGACGAAGCTCCAGCCGCGCTTCTTCAAGTCCTTGGAGAGGGCGGTGGACTGCTCGGTGATGCTCATCGCCTTGAGCGCGGCCGGCGAGATGCGTTTCGGCCGGCTCCCGGCATCCGGTTCCCACGACCAGAAGTACGCGGCGAGGGACCCGTATTCGTCGGCCAGTTCGAGCGCGCGCGCGGCGTTGTTGATCGTCGATTCGATCTTGCCGCGATGGCGGATGATGCCGGCGTCCTTCAGGAGGCGCTGCACGTCACGCGCGCCAAATCTCGACACGAGTTGCGGATCGAAATCCCTGAACGCCTTCCGGAAGTTCTCGCGCTTGCGGAGGATCGTGATCCAGCTCAGCCCCGATTGAAATCCTTCGAGGCAAATCTTCTCGAACAGCCGCTGGTCGTCGACGACCGGGCGTCCCCATTCGTCGTCGTGGTACTTGACGTAGAGCTCGTCTTCACCGGGCCAGGCGCAACGCTTCATTTCTTGCGGACCTTCTCTTTGGGCCGGCTTTCGGCTTCGAGCGCGGTCTTGAGCCGCTTGAACTCGGCGCGGACCCTGGGGTCAACCGCCGGGAAGCGCGGATCGAGCGACTGAATCGCGTCGATGATGACGTTGGAGACGACCAGGCGGGTGAACCACTTGCGATCCGCCGGGACGACGAACCACGGCGCCGCCTCGGTGGAGGTGTGGCGGATCATGTCTTCGTAGGCGCTCATGTACGACGCAAAGTGCGCCCGCTCGCCGACGTCGGCCGGCGAGAACTTCCAGTTCTTTTCCGGCTTGTCGATGCGTTCCAGGAAGCGCTTGCGTTGCTCGTCCTTCGAGACGTGCAGGAAGAACTTGCGAATCACGACGCCCTGCCTCGTCAGGTAACGCTCGTAGGCGTTGATGTCCTCAAAGCGCTCGCGCCAGATGTTCTTGGTGACGAGCCCCGGCGGCAATTGCTGGCGGCCGAGAATGTTCTGGTGGACGCGCACGACCAGCGTCTCTTCGTAATACGAACGATTGAAGATGCCGATGTGGCCGCGCCGCGGCAACACGCGCGACGTGCGCCACAGGAAATCGTGATCGAGCTCTTCGGTGGATGGCGCCTTGAACGAATGCACCTCGCAGCCTTGCGGGTTCACGCCGCTCATGACGTGCTCGATGGTGCTGTCCTTGCCGGCGGCATCCATCGCCTGGAAGATCAGCAGCACCGACCAGCGGTCCTGCGCGTAGAGGCGCTCCTGCAGGCCCGACATCCGCTTGCGGCCCTGCTTCAACATCTGGCCGGCAATGGGCTTCAGGCGCTTGCCCCACGGATCCGCGGGATCCACGTCCTTCAGCCGGAAGCGCGATCCATTCGAGACGCGATAGCGGCCCGCGAGATCGGCCGGCGCGGGAATGATCATACGAAGTGCATCCTACTCCGACTCCGGCTGCAGGACGATCGCCCGCGCCGCGAAGGCCAGCGACCCAATCATGATGGCGATGCCGAGGCCATACGCGGTGTAGCCGAACCGGTGATCGAGATGGGTCGCGCCCAACTGCGTGAGGATGAACTCCCAGTCGTGGCCTTCCACTTCGGCGCCGGTCTTGCCGCCGAGCAGGACGAGGCTCAAGCTGCGCGCGTCGGCGATGTAGGGCGCGAGATCGACAAGATTCTGTCCGGCCCACCAGACGCAGATCGCGGCGCTGAACGGGTCCTCCTGCCGCACGAATGCCACTGCCGCGACGATCGGCACCAGGAATTGCAGCAGGCTGCCGCCGAGCACCGTCATGAATCGGCCAAACGGCGAAAACAGGATGTGCCCGGCTTCATGGAACACGAGGTCCGGCAGATGGAGGAACGACTCCATCGCATCGTCACTGAGCGGCGTGCGCGCGAACTGGATGGTCCAGAGCGCGAGGCCCGCGACGAGCGCCCACCGGGCCCAGCGCGTCATTGGTGCGGAGCGGGCGCGAGGATGGCGAGGACCACCAACCGGCTACTCCCCACATTGCGGACGCCGTGCGGCACGCCTTCGGGGGCGACGAGCAGGTCGCCGGCGGTCATCGGCAGTTCGCGCCCTTCGAGGAGGAACAGTCCGTCGCCTTCGATCACCTGGTAAACCTTGTCTTGTCCGGCGTGGGCGTGGAGCGCGTGTTCCTGTCCCGGCTCGAAGGCATTGAGGCCGACCAGCAACCGCGGCGACACGAAGATCGTCGCCTTGCCCATCTTCTGGTCTGAAAACACCGCGTGGTCGCCTGGACGAATCACGGACGGGTGGGTCATTTCTTTGTCGCGCTCATATTGAGGCGCCAGTAATCGAGGGTGAAGGGCACGGGCTCAGCAGCGGAGAGCTCGGTCACGCGATCGATGAACGCCTGCTTCAGCGCCGGTTCAGGCAGACGTTCGAGATGCGGGTGATAAATCACCGTCGTCACGAATTCCCGATAGTCGGCTTCGGTCGCCAGCGTCGTTGGCGCCTCTTCAAGACTCGTCTCGATGTCGATGAACCCGGCGGTCCGCAAGCGATCGGCGGTGATCTCCGCGGTGGCGAACTCCCACGGTCCCGGCCATTCGCCGAAGTATGGCGCGAAGCGATCGGAGTACATCACCTGTTCGGCGAGCTCGTGGGCTCGACGCAGGTTTGGTCCACCACCACACTGTGCGTGAAGCCGGCCGCCGGCGCGCAGCGTGCGCAGGATGCCGGCAAAGAGGGCCGGATGATCCTTGATCCAGTGAAAGGTCGCGGTGCTGAAGACCAGGTCCGCCCAACCCGAGAAGGGCAGGTCCGGCAGCGACACCTGGACGAACGACACGCGTGGTCCGAGCACGGGCCGCAAATTGGTGCGCGCGGTGATCAACATGTTCCAGGAACGATCGATGGCGATCAGCCGTCCTCTCGGCAGCCGCTCCATCAGTTCACCGGTCAGCCGTCCGCTGCCGCAGCCCGCGTCGATGGCCCGCTCATCGCCGTTGACGGTGAGGCGATTCAGGACTTTCTGTCCCCACGAGGTCTGCGGGCCAGACACCTTGTGGTACGAGGCGGCGTTCCATTCAGTCACGGCGTCTAGTGTAGCCTTCAGCAGATGAGTTTTCCGGCGACGCGTCTGTCGGTGGTCGAGCGCACGCGCAGCGGCGATGCAGCAACGCGGCGCCTGGCGCTGGCGGCGATCATCGACGGTTATTGGAAGCCGGCCTACAAATACCTGCGCCTCAAATGGTCGCTCGATCCCGAGGCGGCCGCCGACCTCACCCAGGAGTTTTTCACCTCGACGCTCGAGAAAGACGTCATCGGGCGCTACGATCCCGCCCGGTCCCGGTTCCGGACGTATCTGCGGCTGTGCCTGGACGGATTCGCGTCGAACGCGCGCAAGGCCGAAGGCCGGTTGAAGCGTGGCGGCGGTGTGCACGTGGTCCCGCTCGATTTCGAGACGGCCGAGGGAGAAATGGCGTCGCACGAGCCGGCCGTGAGTGCGGACGTCGACGAATTGTTCTATCGCGAGTGGGTGCGCGAGTTACTGGAGCGTTCCGTCGCCGACTTGAAGCGCCACGCGGACACCGCGGGCCGTCCGGTGATGTTCGAGGTCTTCGCGCGCTACGACCTCATGGAGGACGGAGCAGAGCGCCCCACGTACACGGCGATCGCCGCGGCGTTGAATCTGACGGCGGCCACCGTGACGAATCATCTCGCGGCGATGCGGAAGGAATTTCGCAAGATCGTGCTCGAGCGCTTGCGCGAGTTGACGTCAAGCGACGAGGAGTGGGAGGCCGAGGCGGCGAAGCTGTTCGGGAAACCTTCGAGATGATCTCCGATCGCGCGATCGAGCGTCTCCGGGCGGCCGCGGCGTGGCCGGCGCTCGACCAGCGCTACGAAATTACCGGCACCGCCGGTCACGGCGGCATGGGCACCGTCTACATCGCCCGCGATCACGTGCTCGATCGCGACGTGGCGGTGAAGGTGCTGGACGTCGCCGACGTGAACGGTTCGCGCGCGGCCAGGCTGCGACGTGAGGCCGGCATTCTCGCGCGATTGGATCACCCCGGCATCGTCCCGGTCCATGACGCCGGGATGCTTGAGGATGGGCGCGCGTTCTATGTGATGAAGCTGGTGAAAGGCCGACGGCTGGATGAGGTGATTGCCGAACGCCGGCCACTGGCCGATCGACTGACGTTGTTCAACCGCATCCTCGATGCGATGGCGTTCGCGCACGCGCACGACATCGTGCACCGGGACCTCAAGCCCGAGAACGTCATGGTCGGCGGATTCGGCGAGGTCTACGTGATGGACTGGGGCGTGGCGCAGGATGGCGCCGCCGATGGTGAGCAGACGATCGTCGGCACGCCGGGATTCATGCCGCCTGAACAGGAACACGGCGGCGGTGTCGATCGCCGCGCCGATATCTTCGCCCTCGGCGCGCTGCTCGAACTGCTCGTCAACGAGGATCCATCGGCGGCATTGCGCGCGATTGCGACGAAGGCGCGTCATGCCGATCCCGACGCCCGCTATCAGTCGGTGGAAGCGCTCTCTGCCGACCTGGCGCGATTTCGCAACCAGGATCCGGTTGACGCCTACCAGGAGTCCTCGAGCGAGCGGGTGATCAGGTTGTACAGGCGCTACGAATTGCCGACGCTGTTGCTGTTGGCCTATGTCGTGATGCGGCTGGCGCTGCTCGCATGGCGAGGCATCTGAGCGTACAGATCGGGATTCGCGATGTTGAAGAGAGGATCAGGAGGATTCATGAACAAGCCCGTGTTCGCCATGCTGCTCGGTGGATTTCTTGGGATTCTGGATGGGTGGAGCGCGTTGCTGTCGGCGCCGGAGGTCAGGCCGATGATCTGGGGCATCATCGCCGGTTCGACGTTCAAGGGCGTCGTCGCCGGGGCGATCATCGGGTTTGTCGCGCAACGCACGCAATCGGTCCCGATCATCGTCGGGGTGGGATTAGTGGTGAGCGCGTTGTTTGCCTACCTGGTGACGATCGGGCAGCCGTATTTCTGGGTCATCATCCTGCCCGGGTCGATCATCGGGTTGATTGTCGGCTTTGCGACGGCGAAGTATCGAGCGCCGATCAAGAGCTCCACGGCATGAAACCGATCATGCCCCACGACGAGAGATAGGCGGCGATGACCAGCGCCGCGATCGAGACGGTGAGCGCATAGGCGCCGAAGCCGCGCCTCGCGCCCCGGCGCCAGGCGTCAATCGTCAGCAGGAACGAGAGGATGGCGGCGGCCGGCATCAGGATCGTGCCGACGAACACCGCGGTGGTCCAGGCGTTTCGCGCACCGATGGTGTCGTTACTGGAGTTCATGATGCCGATCGCCGGCAGCACGAGCGCGATTGCGCAGAGCAGCAGGAAGAGCCGCAAGACCCAGAATCCTGATTTGCGGGAGACGACGATCCACAGCAGCATCGCGAGCAGCGGCGTCAGGACCACTGCGACGGAGAGCAGTACCGGCACGCGAACGACCTCCACCAGCCACCGGGGGCGGCGCTCCGCGTAGTTCGATGCGCCGGTGAAGATCATCCGGCCGTCGGCATCCCTGGTGAAGACGCGTGACGCTTCCGTATCGGTGTCAAAGCGGAACAGCGAATCTGACACCGGCGTCAGCGCCTGTGCCGTGCCGAATACCGGCGTGAGCTGCAGGTGATCGTCCGCGACGCTGATTGATTGTCCCGTCAGCAGCCACTGAATGAAGGCCGCTGACTGGTTACGCGGACTGGCATCGTGGTAGTAGCCCTCGTAGTTGCGCAGCGTGGCGTCAGCCACCAGCGCCTTCGGCTTCGCCGGCGCGTCGACGGCGGCTTTCAAATAGCGGACCGCGAGCTTCGAGATGCGGTCGAGCGCCTCATCAGAATGGGTCGAATTCAACAACACCACGAAGCCGACGTCTCTCGACGTTGAATAGGCGTAGTTCGAGATGAAACCGTCGATGCCGCCACCGTGGCCCAGCATCGGAAAGCCTTCGATCGTCGAACTCGCGATGCCGCTGCCGTATCCGTTCCGCAGTCCCGCATCGGACGCCAGCGTGGTCCGCGGATGTTCCATGTTGCTCAGATACTCGGGATCGATCACGAGGTCGGTTGCGGTCTCCCCCCAGTTGAGCAGCAGCTGCACGAATCGGCCGAGTTCGAGCGCAGAAGTGTGGAGATTCCCGGCGGGCCGGAGGTAGATCGGCGTGACCGGCACCGGCGGCCCGGTGCGATCCCGATACCCCTTTGCAAGACTGGCTTCGTCGGCTTTCGTCAGGTGGAAGCTGCTGGTCGGCATGCCGGCCGGCTTGAAGAGGTGGTCGGCGATCCGCTCCTCGAACTTCTGGCCCGTGATCTTTTCGATCAGGTAGCCCGCGACGGCATAGCCGGGATTCGAGTACGCCATCCGCGTGCCGGGACGCCAGCGGACGATGCGCGAGGCGGGATTGATCTTCAGGACCGACTCGAGCGGCATCTCCGGCTGATTCGACGTGTTGTACATCTCGTTGAAGTGCATGTCGTCGAATCCAGCGGTGTGCTGGAGCAGGTGGATGACGCGCACGGGATTGGTCGTGTCCCACGCGTTGTCGATGTCGATCTCCGGCGCGATCTGCGCGACCGGGGCATCGAGCTCGATCAGGCCGTCGAGATAGAGCTGCACGATGGTGGCGGCGATGAACGTCTTGCTGATCGACCCGGCGCGGAAATGGGTATCGGCCGTCACCGCGGTGTGCGCGTCGCGATCGGCGTAGCCGACGCCTCCCGCCCACTCGATGCCGGAACTGCGCACCAGGGCGAGGCCGGCGCCGGGCACGCCGGTGTCGCTCAGCACCTGCTGCACCGCCAGCCGGAATTCCTCGACACTCTTCGGCCAGGGATCGCGGTCCGCTTGCGCGTGGCTGGCAACGCACGCGAGGGCGACCAACGCCGCCGCGAGAATTGTTCGCATGCGCGAAAGTGTAATCGGAAACTATACTGATCCGAGTGAAAGCGCCGTTGCCACGGACCGGTGCCGAAATTGGATCGGCGGCCTTGCGTGTGGAGCTCGACACCGAGCGGACGATCCGCACGCGGAACAAGCTGCATTACCGCGTCAACCACTGGCCGATCTGGATCTTCGTCTTCTTCATCGCGCCCGGGCCGCTGACGTTCGACCTGTTCGAGCACGGCTTCGACACGCGCCTGCTGACGTGGCTGAGCGTGGTGCTGATCGGCACCGGCCTTGCGGGTCTGTTCGGCAAGTTACCGGGCTGCGAGCCGGCGCCGTATATCATCCGGTTCACCGAAGACCGTCCGAATCCCCTCTATCGCCGCATCTGCTACACGACGGCGTGGGGGGAAGTGGTTGCGTTCGCGGTGTTGAATGCCGCCGGACTGCTGTATGCGATCGTCACGGGCGAGTGGCGATTGAAGCAGATGTATGTGTGGTTCTATTTTCCGATCGCCGGCACGTTCTGGGCGCTCGGCGCGCTGGGTTTGTTGCCGCGCGTGAAATCGTCAACCAAGGGCGAAGGACACGAGCGCCGGTATTTTTACGGCTCGGTGTGGGCCGTGACGATTGCGCAGCCGGTGCTGTGGTTCCTCTGGAAAGTCCTGCCGCGCAGCACAGGCTTCGACATCTTGAAGCTCGTGGTGTTCTTAGGCATCCTGGCGTTCGTCGGCAACCTTGCCCGACTGGGCCTGCTGCCGCGGACGCGGCCGATCGTTCCCGGCGAGCTCGCCGTGTCCGACTGAGGCAGCATGTTCGGCCGCCTGCAGCACAGTGTCGTCCTGAAGGCGGCGGTGCTCTTTGCGGTCGCCGCGCTGGTGCCATTTGCGCTCGCGGCGTTGTTCCTGTTTCGCAGCTCCCGCGGCGCGCTGTACGAAGAGGTGGTGCGCGGCCTGGACGCGCGCGTCGAGCTGATGCGCGGCGCTCTCGACAGCAAGCTGACGACGCTGCGCGGCAATGCGATCGCGTGGGCGGGCCTCGAGGTCATGACCGACCTGCTCGCCGATGATCTCGACAAGCGCATCACCGTGGTGCTGGAGGGATTGAAGCGCGACTACGCCCTTGACGGCGATATCTACGCGTTGTCGCCGGACGGAGTCGTGATCGCCGCGAGCGCCGCCGCGGCGATTGGACGATCCATCCCGAGCCCGATACCCGGCTCCTCGACGGGCACGGCCCAGGCCATCGCGTTGCGTGTCTCGCCGCTCGACGGACAGCGCGTGATCGGCTTCGCCGTGCCGATCACGGCGCGCGCGCTCGAGGGCCGTCGGATCGGTGCGCTGCTGATCGAATACCACGTCAAGGACCTGGCCTCGAGCGTGCTGGCCGGTACCATCGCGACCGCCGCTGTGATTACAGCCGACGGCGACGTGGTGGCCGCCACGCAACGGTGGGCGCCGGAGCTTCAGCACACACCCGAGGGTGTCCGCGAAGCGGGGCCGTTCATCGTCGCCGCGGCCACCCAGCACGGTGGCGGTGAGTTCCCGGGTTTCGGCTGGATGGTGGTCGGGGCGGCTGAGCGGGACGTCGTGCTGGCACCGGTGATCCGGGTAGAGCGGGTGAGCCTCGTAATCGGCATCACCGGCAGCGCGCTGGTGGTACTGCTGGTGGCCGCGGCGGCCGCGCGCGCGGTGCGGCCGCTCCGCGCGTTGTCGCGCGCCGCCAACGACATCAGCCAGACGATGGACTTGACGCACCGGGTGCCGGCCGATCGCGACGATGAAATCGGTCAGACGGCCACCGCTTTCAATCGCATGGTCGACGAGGTCAATCGGCACGTGGCGATGCTGCTCGATGCCAACATCGAGATGCTCGAAGTGCTCGGCAGCGCGATTGCCAAGCGCGACAGCGACACCAGCGTCCACAACTACCGAGTCACTCTGTTGGCGGCGGCGATCGCGGAGGCCGCGGGACTCCATCGCGAACAGCTCCAGTCGCTCATCAAGGGCTCGTTCCTGCATGACGTCGGCAAGATCGGCATCAGCGACGCGATCCTGCTCAAGCCGGGCCGCCTCGACGCGGCCGAGTTCGAGACCATGAAGACGCACGTGCTTCACGGCACCGACATCGTCAGCCGCTACGCGTGGCTGGCCGACGCGCTCGACATCGTGCGGCACCATCACGAGCGCGTCGACGGCAGCGGCTACCCCGACGGACTGGCCGGCGCGCGCATCCCGATGGCCGCGCGGATCTTCGCGATCGCCGACGTGTTCGACGCGTTGACCTCGGTGCGGCCCTACAAGAAGGCGATGACCTTCGACGAGGCGATGCGCACGATGGCCGCCGATCGCGGCCGGCATTTCGATCCCGAGCTGTTCGATCTGTTCACCGGCCTTGCGCCGGGACTCTATGAGCGGATCTCTGGCGCGAGCACCGATCAGCTGATCGAAGAGCTGCGGTTGAAGATGCGCCGCTATTTCTTTGCCGGCAGCGGGGTCATGGCAGCTGCACCACCAGCAGCACTGTGAGATCGGGATCGACCAGGTCGCGCCTGATATACCCGACGGCGCCGTCAACCTGGCGGATGAACGCCTTGACGGCTTCCTCCGATTCGAGCACGACCGGCGGGTTGACCCCCTTGAAGTGCTGCTCGTTCCAGTAGGCCAGCAACTCGCGGCGCTCGCGCTTGAGGACCGCCTGGCTGAACGTCTGGCGCGCGGCGTGATCGGGTGGCAGGTTGACGGGCACAATCCGCGAGCCGTCCTTCCAGAACAGCCGCTCCTTCAGGAAGACGCGCGCCGCCGCGCGCTCCGAAATCGTTTCACCAGGCGCCTTCCGGGTGACGAGGGCGATTTGGGGCGCTGGCTGAAGCGCCCATGCGGGCATCAACATCATCAGGAGCCACGCCGCAGTGTTCAGCATTGTCGGCGCTCAATCAAAACAGCACACCGAAGCTGGCCAGCACCTGCTTGCCCATGGGGGCGTCGGCAGCGAAGAAGCGGCCCGAGCGGTCCTGGAATTCGACTTTCAGCGACATCGCCGGCAAGGGCCTGAAGAGCAGACCGGCGCTTGCCGCGGTGTAGGTGAGCCGGTCGCGGCTCTCCGCGCGCTCCTGCCGGCCAATCAGGAAGACGCGATCGGTCAACGCCCACAGGCCCTGGAGGTAGCCGGCGTACTCGGCCGCAGCCGATCCGTTGAGCGATCGGACACGGCCGGCGGTCAGCTCGCCGCGCACCTCCAGACGGCGGGCGCGGGCGACCAGGTCGGCGCCTGAAAACGTCACCACGTCGCGCGTATCGCGTTCGGTGTAGCGGACCAGCGGCACGCCGATCTCGACCCGTGACTGACGCACGCGCACGCGGCCGCCCAGCATCCGTTCGGTCTGCCGATCCCCGGTGCTGCGATCCAGGGCGGCGTTGCGTTGCGCGAACACCGTGTAATCGACGTCGCGTGACTCACCCGACCAGCTCCCGAACACTTGCACACCGGTCGTAAACGCCGGAAACGTGCCAAAGCTGGCGAGCGGCCGCGACACCGTCCAAGTCAGCGGGTCGGGATGAATCTCGTTCCAGGTTCCGACCGGCGTCAGAAATTTTCCGGCCCTCACCTTCAGTCCGTCGGCATGCAGGTAGTCCAGGTACAACCGCTCGATATCGGCGTTGTTTCGCGCGGTGACCTTGCCGGTGCTGTCGATTTGCCAGAAGTGCGTCTCTTCGACCTCGGTGAAGTAGCGCCAGCGCGAACCGGCCTCGCCGAACACGAACAGGCTGACGTCGTCGAAGGCGAGCGAGGCGGGCTCGTGGTCGGGATTTTCTGCATCAACGGTAATGTAGCCACCGAGCCGAATGCCGGACGAACCCAGTGGATAACCGTCGCCGAGGGTATAACCGCGCGACGGCGGGGTCACGGCGTCCTGCGCGTGTGCCGTCGACGCGACGAACAGCGTCAGTGCTACGGCGGCGAGCCGGCGAGCTTGCATGGCTCTGTCAAGTTTATAGTTTCCCCTCGCCGCCAACGGAAGAATAGGCGATGATCGCGGGCAGACCGGAACCCCATTCTTGACGACTCTCCATTTATGAAAGGCCACGAGGGCTGGGACGACTACGCCGAGTATTACGACTGGGAGAACGCGCAAACCGTCGGCCGGCGGGACATTGCGTTCTGGCAGCACATGGCGGAGTCGGTCGATGAGCCGATCCTCGAATTAGGTTGTGGCACCGGGCGCGTCGCGATTCCGGTGGCGAAGCAGGGTGCGACGGTGATCGGCATCGATCGATCGGCGTCGATGCTGGAGCGGGGCCGCGCCCGGGTGCGGCGCGCGCGCATGGCGGCGCGGGTGAAGATGATCCGCGGCGACATCCGCTACCTGCCGTTTCCCGACAAGACGTTTCCGCTGATCATGGCGCCTTACGGCATCCTGCAATCGCTGCTCGATGAAAAGGTGCTGTCGGCGACGCTCAAGGAAGTGCAGCGCGTGCTGACGCGCAAGGGGACCTTCGGTCTCGAGCTGGTGGCGGACCTGCCGGCGTGGGAGGAGTACTCGAAGCACACCAGCCTGCGCGGCAAGCGCGGGCCCAACGGCAAGCCGATCGTGCTGGTCGAATCCGTGATGCAGGACCGCAAGAACCACATCACGCGCTTCGAGCAGGAGTTCGTCGAAGGCCGGGGCAAGTCGGCGACGCGCAAGAAGTTCAGCCTGGCGTTCCGGACCCTGACGGTGCCGCAAATGGTCCAGCGGCTCGAAAAGGCCGGCCTGCAGGTCTCGGCCTTGCTGGGCGACTACCAGGGCGGCCCCTGGGACCTCCGCGCGGAAGTCTGGATCATCCTGGCCCGCCGGGGGTAAAATCACATGTTCTATTCAGTTAGGAGTCCCTGATGTCCGGCCATTCCAAGTGGCACACGATTAAACACAAGAAGGGTGCGGCCGACGCCAAGCGCGGCAAGATTTTTACGCGCCTGATCAAGGAATTGACGGTCGCCGCGCGCAGCGGCGGCGGCGATCCCGGGATGAACCCGCGCCTGCGGACGATCATCGCGGCGGCCAAAGAAGTGAACATGCCCGCCGACAACATCAAGAAGGCGATCCAGCGCGGCACGGGCGAATTGCCCGGCGTCGTCTACGAAGAGATCACCTACGAGGCCTACGGCCCCGGCGGTTCGGCGTTGATCATCGAAACGATGACCGACAACAAGAACCGCACGGTCGGCGAGTTGCGGCACATGCTCGAGAAGCATGCCGGCAACCTCGGCGCCGCCAACTCGGTGGCGTGGATGTTCTCGAAGAAGGGCCTGATCGTCGTCGAGAAGGCCAAGGCCGACGAAGAGAAGCTGTTGAGCATCGCGCTCGAAGCCGGCGCCGACGACATGGCCGATGAAGGCGACAACTGGGAAGTGTTGAGCGATCCGTCCGCCTTCGAAGCGGTCCGCGACGCGGTCAAGGCGTCGGGCGTGGAGCCGGCCAGCGCGCAGGTGGCGATGCTGCCGCAGAACTACGTCAAGCTGACCGGCGCGCCGGCGAACCAGATGATTCGCCTGATGGATGCGCTCGACGATCACGAAGACGTCAAGCAGGTGTGGTCGAACTTCGATATCGAGGAAAAGGAGATCGAGGCCTCACTGGCGTGAGGGTGTTTGGCATCGACCCCGGTTCGGACCGCACCGGTTACGGCTGTATTGACAGCGATGGACGCCGTCACCAGCTGGTCGGGTGCGGCGCCGTTCGCGCCGGGGACGGTGCCACGTTTCCCGATCAACTGCTGATCATCTACCGCGAGCTCTCGGCGCTCATCGAGGAGCACCGTCCGGAGTGCGTCGCCATCGAGAACATCTTTCACGCGATGAACGCGCGCAGCGCGCTCAAGCTCGGTCACGCGCGCGGCGTGGCGATGCTGGCGGCGATCGAGGCCGGTGTCACCGTCGTGGAATACACACCTGCCGAGATCAAGCGGGCGGTGGTCGGGTACGGACGCGCGGAGAAGCCGCAAGTCGGACAAATGGTGAAGCTGCTGCTGGGGCTCGATGCGATTCCGAAGCCGCACGATGCGGCGGATGCGTTGGCCGTTGCCATCTGTCACTTGCACAACTGTGGACCGATCTACGCGGCGAAGAGCCGGACCAGCCCCAGGTCCCAAGCGCCGAGTCCCAAGTCCTGGCGTGATTATCGCCCCGCGAAATGATCGCAAGACTGAGCGGCAAGGTCCTGGAGAAGTATCCGAATCGCGTGATTATCGACGTCGGCGGGGTCGGCTATGACGTGCTGGTCCCGCTCTCGACGTTCTATGGCTGCGGTGACCCTGGCGCGGCGATCGCGCTCCGCATTCACACGCACGTGCGTGAAGATCAACTGGCACTGTATGGCTTTGCCACTGAACTCGAACTGGTGATGTTCGACAAGCTGATCGCGGTGAGCGGCATCGGCCCGAAGCTCGCGCTGTCGGTGCTGTCCGGCATCGAGCCGCGGGACCTCGTCGGCGCGATCCAGCGGAACGACGTGGCGCGGCTGACCGCCATTCCCGGCGTCGGCAAGAAGACCGCGGAGCGCATTTGCGTCGAGCTGCGCGATCGCCTCCCGAAGACCATCGACGCGGCGCCCGATTCACCCGAAGATTCCCTGCGCAACGATCTGATTTCGGCGCTCGTCAATCTCGGCTACCATCGACAGGCGATCGACAAGGTCCTCGACAAGCAACCGGGTGGCGGCGAGGCGCGATTCGAAGACGTGCTGCGAGCCGCGCTGAGAGATCTGTCCCGCGCATGACCGATCCACGAGTCCTCACGCCGGCGCGCGTCGACGACGATGCGCAAGACGAGGGCCTGCGGCCGCGCCGGCTGGACGACTACATCGGCCAGGATCGGATCCGCGAGCAGCTGCAGGTGGCGATCGAGGCGGCCAAGGGCCGCGGCGAAGCGCTCGATCACACCTTGCTCTACGGGCCGCCGGGCCTCGGCAAGACGACGCTGGCCTATGTGATTGCGAACGAGCTCGGCGTGCCGATCCGGACGACGGCGGGGCCGGTGATCGAGAAGCCCGGCGATCTCGCCGGCATCCTGTCGAACCTGCAGCCGCGGGAAGTGCTGTTCATCGACGAGATTCACCGGATGCCGCCGGCGATCGAAGAGATTCTGTATCCGGCGATGGAAGACTTCGAGCTCGATATCGTGATCGGCCAGGGGCCGGGCGCGCGCTCGGTGAAGGTGCCGGTCGAGCCGTTTACGCTGGTGGGGGCGACGACGCGCGCGGGCTTGCTGACGTCGCCGTTACGGGCGCGTTTCGGCATCGTGCAGCGGCTCGATTTCTATTCGATCGCGGACATCGAAGAAATCGTGCGCCGCTCCGCGCGCATCCTCGGCGTGCCGATGGATGATGCGGCGGCGAAGGACATTGCGAGCCGCTCGCGCGGCACACCGCGCATTGTCAACCGCCTGCTGCGGCGGGTGCGCGACTACGCGCAGGTGCGCGCCGACGGCCACGTCACGATCGAAGTGGCGACGGCGGCGATGGCGCTGCTCGACGTCGATCAATACGGGTTCGATGAGAGCGATCGGCGATTGTTGCTGACGATCATCGACAAGTTCGGCGGCGGGCCAGTGGGATTGGGAAGCCTGGCGGCGGCACTCAGCGAAGAGTCCGACGCCATTGAGGATATTTACGAGCCGTTCCTGATTCAGAGCGGTTTCATCGAACGCACACCACGCGGGCGGCTGGCGACAGCGCGCGCGTACGCATACTTCGGGCGCACGATGCCCGGGAGGAGCCTGTTTTGAACGTTCGCCGCGTCTCGATCAAGAGCCTGGCCACCTATGTGCCGCCCAAGCTGCTCACCAATGCGGATCTCGAGAAGATGGTCGAGACCACGGACGAGTGGATCCTGCAGCGCACCGGCATCCGGCAACGTCACATTGTCGACCCGGGCGTAGCGACGAGCGATCTCGCCGCGGAGGCGGCGAAGGAGGCGATCAAGCGCGCCGGCCTCACGCCCGACGACATCGACGTGATCATCGTCGGCACGGTGACGCCGGACATGTTGTTTCCGAGCACGGCCTGCCTGGTGCAAGCGAAGATTGGCGCCACCAGGGCGTGGGGCTTCGACTTGTCCGCGGCGTGCTCGGCGTTCACCTACGCCTTGACGGTCGGTAACACGATCGTGGCGTCGGGCGGGGCCAAGCACGCGCTGGTGATTGGCGCCGACGTGATGTCCAGCATCATCGACTACACGGATCGCGCGACGTGCGTGCTGTTTGGCGACGGCGCGGGCGCGGTGGTGCTTGGGGTGTCTTCCGACGATCGCGTCGGCATCCTGGATTACGAGCACAAGATCGACGGCAACGGCGGTCCCGCGCTGTGCATGCCGGCCGGCGGCAGCAAGATGCCCGCGACTCACGAAACCGTTGATGCTCGCCTCCACTATGTGAAGCAAGACGGACAGACCGTGTTCAAGTTCGCGGTGCGCAACACCGGCGAAATTTGCGAGCGGCTGCTGAAGCGCCACAACCTGACGGGCGACGATCTCGACTTGTTCGTGTCGCACCAGGCGAACAAGCGGATCATCCTGTCGGCGGCCGAACGCATCGGCATGCCGGAAGAGAAGGTCGTCATCAACATCGACAAGTACGGCAACACCACGGCGGCGACGATTCCGCTGGCGTTAAACGACGCGGTCGAGAGTGGCCGCCTGAAGAACGGCGACCTGGTCCTGCTGACCTCGGTCGGCGCCGGTTTCACCGTCGGCTCAGTTCTCCTCCGCTGGGGCATCTAACAGGTCACTGTCTCAATTCAGCACGTTCGGAGGGCCAAAGCCCTCCGAACACACCTTCCTAAGTCCTTCACCAGCCTAGATTTGACTCTCGTGTCCTTTAACGACACAAGCAATTGACGACTTCTCAAGAGAGAACATCTCTCTGTAAACAACTGTTTCTAAAGTCATTACATCGTTATACCTGGAAATAACCGCGATTCAGTGCGTCAGACTGGAACAGCACATACATGTCTAACGATGCGTTGAGAGCCTCTTAATTGTCGTTAATGTCATATTAAGTGCTATACTTTCGGCGTTTGACACCCCTGGCAGACGTTGGCCTACGGCTTGCTCAACAGGAAACAGAATGAACCGCCATCGCTCCCCCCGCTTACTTGTCGTGCTGACGGCGCTCCTGGCATTTGCCGGTTCTGCTGCGACCGCATCAGCACAGGACAAACTCGATCACGCGTTGCGCGACGGCAAGCGCGCCGGCCGGTCGCAGCGCGTCATCATCAAGGCCAAGCCTGGTTACGAAGCGTGGGCCCGACAGTTGCTGGCCCAACAGGGCAAGGCGATCGACGCCGAGCTGCCGAGCATTGGCGGTCTCGCGGTTGAACTCAGTGCGCAGGAACTCGACCTCTGCAAGTCGTCGGTGTTCGAGGGTTGTTCGGAAGACTCGTACGTGTCGTCGACGGCTTCGGCCAGGACGACCGTCAGGGAGGCGCAGGGGCTGAGGAAGAAGACCGCGAGCAGCACCCTCGCGAAGGTGATCTACAGCGCGCCGGCCGTCAATACGCTGCTCGGTACGCTTGGCCTGACCCCCTCCGCGAGCTTTGGCAGCGGCGTCACGGTGGCGGTGATCGACTCCGGTATTTATCCCTCGGCGGCATTCGGCAGCCGCATCAAGGCGTTCTACGACTTCACGACCGGCGGCGTCCGCGCGCGCCAGCCGTATGACGATTACGGTCACGGCACGCATGTCGCCGGCCTGATCGGCGGCCTGCAGTCGGGCGATATCGAATATCAGGGTGTGGCGCCGAGCGTCGAATTCGTCGGCTTGAAAGTGCTCGACAAGAACGGCGGCGGCAAGACCAGCGACGTGATTCGCGCGATCGAATTCGCCGTCGCGAACAAGGTCCGCTTCAACATCGACATCATCAACCTTTCGCTGGGCCATCCGATTTATGAACCGGCCGCGACCGACCCGCTCGTGCAGGCGGTTGAGAAGGCCACCCGCGCCGGCATCATCGTCGTCGCGTCCGCCGGCAACAACGGCGTGGACGCGAAGGGCGAGACTGGCTACGCGGGCATCACCTCGCCGGGCAACGCGCCGTCGGTGATCACGGTGGGCGCCGCGAATCACAAGGCGTCGATCACGCGCGACGACGACCGCATGGCCGTCTACAGCTCGAACGGTCCGACGTGGTACGACGGCCTGGTCAAGCCGGACGTCGTGGCCCCCGGCCACTTCCTCGCCTCAGAAGCGGCTCCCGGCAGCTCGCTCTACAAGACCTATCCGTCGCTCCATAAGAAGGGCAATTCCGGCAAGGACTTCCTGCAGTTGTCGGGCACCAGCATGTCGGCGGCCGTCGTCAGCGGTGTCGTCGCGGTGCTGAAGCAGGCGCGCTACCACGTGCTGACGCCGAACCTGGCGAAGGCGGTGTTGCAGTTCACCGCCATCCCGATGAAGAACGACGACGGCGTGACCTACAGCCCGCTGCGGCAGGGCACCGGCGAGATCAACGCTCTGGGCGCGGTCAACGTGCTGAGCAACGTCGACACGCGCATCACCAGCGTCAAGACGCCGTGGATTTCGATTGCGCCGTATTCGACGATTGGCGACCAGACGTATCAGTGGGCCAGCAACATTGTCTGGGGCGACAACATCGTCTGGGGCGAGTCGATCTACTACAACCTGCCGATCTACGCCCTCAACATCGTGTGGGGCGACAACATCGTGTGGGGCGATTCCATCACCAAGCAGAACATCGTGTGGGGTGACAACGCCAACATCGTCTGGGGCAACAACATCGTCTGGGGCGACAACATTGTCTGGGGCGACAACATTGTCTGGGGCGAGAACATCGTGTGGGGCGACAACATTGTGTGGGGTGACAACCTCCTCAAGCCGCTCAACTCAACGAATCGCGCCTTCAACGACGACAACATCGTCTGGGGCAACCTCGCCGACGACAACATCGTGTGGGGCAACAGCGACGACGACAACATCGTCTGGGGCAACAACGACGACAACATCGTGTGGGGCAATGCGGTCCTCGTGAGCGGGAAGGGAGGCAAGTAATGGAAAAGATGCCTTACCAGCCTGACCTGGACCGGACCATGACCTCCACGGAAACGGTGAGCAGCGACTGGCGCAACGCGCTGCCGGTGCTCGTTGGCAAGAAGGTGACGCTGCGTGAGCTTGAAGTGTCGGACGCGCCGTCGCTCTTTGCGATGCTGACGCCTGAAGAAGTGTCACGCTTCATCTCGCCGCCGCCGACGACGATCGAAGGTTTCGAACGGTTCATTACGTGGGCCCGCGCTGAGCGAGCCGCCGGACGCTACGCGTGTTTCGCAGTCGTGCCGCACGGCATGCAGACCGCGGTTGGTCTGTTCCAGGTGCGCCAGCTCGAACCCGGCTTCGCGACCGCCGAATGGGGCTTCGCGCTCGGCTCCTCGTTCTGGGGCACGGGCATGTTCGTGGACGGCGCGGAACTCACGGTGAATTTCGCCGTCGAGAGCGTCGGCGTCCTTCGCCTCGAGGCGCGTGCGGCGGTGGCCAACGGCCGCGGCAACGGCGCCCTCCGCAAGCTCGGCGCCGTCCAGGAAGGCGTGTTGCGCCGGTCTTTCCTCAAAAATGGCCAGTTCTTGGACCAAATGCTGTGGTCCATCCTTGGCGAAGAGTGGCGCGCGACCCGTGCCGGATTGGGCCTCGGTCGCGTCCACTAGTCGGTTTCCCGCAATACCCGCCCGCCTGAAGAACTGTGAACTAGCCCCGAAAGCTGGGCTGGAGTAAGATGTCTCGTCTTACTTTGCACGGTTTCGAAAGTCCTTTGAAGTACTTGAAGTTTCTTTTTGATCACGTTTGATCACGTACGACGCTGGAAATCTAAATGCAATTGATTCGCACGAACTGGCGGAGGTTCGCCGTGTCGCTCCTGATGAGCGCGCTGGCTGTGACTCCGTCTTTCGCGGGACGCACGGATGATGCGGTTCGCGCGGCCGTGGCCTCGGGTCACTCCGCGCGCGTCATCATGCAGTTTGCGACCGTCGCCGAGCGCGATGCGGCGTTCAATCGCCTGCTCGATCGCGGCGCGGCGGTTCGGGCGGTCGATACAGAAGGCGGGCCGGCGCTCGTAGTCTTTGGCAGCGCCACGGTCTTCAGCAGCGAGTTCCCGCACGCCTCGCAGGTTTCGCTCGACGCGGGTGTCCGGGTGCTGGCGACGCAAGCCACTCCCGCCCGAGATACATCGGCCAACGCTTCGCGCAACTCGCGCGGCGTGGACAGCGTCGCGAATTCACGCGGTGGCCTCGCCGTCGCGATCATCGATTCCGGTATCCAGCCTCACGCGGATCTTCCGCTCAGCCGGATCCGTGCTTACAAGGATTTCGTCACCGGCGGACGCATGCCGGTCGATAACTGCGGTCACGGCACGCACGTCGCCGGCATCATCGCCGGCAGCGGCGCGCAGTCGAACGGCGCCTACGCCGGCATCGCGCCCGACGTAGACATCGTCGCATTGCGCGTCCTCGGTGACGATTGCTCCGGCAACACCAGCGACGTGATCGACGCGCTCGAGTGGGTCGCCCGCAACTACGAGCGCTACAACATCCGGGTCGTCAACTTGTCGCTGGGTCACAGCGTGCTCGAGTCGATCGTCACCGACCCGCTGGTGCAGGCGGTGGAGCGCCTGTCGCGCAAGGGCATTGCCGTCGTCACCGCGGCCGGTAACAAGGGCATCAATCCCGCGACCGGCAATCCCGGCTATGGCGGCGTCGGGGTGCCGTGCAACGCGCCCTCCGCGATCTGCGTCGGTTCGCTCGATACCAAGGGCACCGCGGATTTCGCCGACGATCGTGTTTCGGATTCGAGCTCGCGCGGTCCGACGCGTTTTGATTTGCTCGCCAAGCCCGACCTGGTCGCGCCCGGCGTGAACATCGTGTCGCTGGCGGCGCCCGGCAGCCGCTTGTTCAACGAATTCCCTGACCTGCGCGTGCCGGGTTCGACCGGCAAGCCGGAATACTTCAAGCTGTCGGGCACCAGTATGGCGTCGCCGGCGGTGGCCGGTGCGGCCGCGCTGCTGCTCAAGGAAAACAAGCAACTGCAGGTCAACGCCTTGAAGGTGACACTGCAGTTCACGTCACGCATCCTGCCGCAGACCGACGTCCTGACGCAGGGCGCCGGCGCGATGAACGTCACCGGCGCGCTGACGCTCGCCGACGCGATCAATCCGAACGTGCCGCGGGGTACGAACTGGATTCGCCATCGCCTGACCTCCGCCAATCGCGATGCCTCGGGCCAGACCGTCACGTGGGGGCGCCGGATTATTTACGGTGACCGCTTCGTGCGCCCGAAGTACGCCGAGCTTCACCTGTTCCGCTGGGACGACGCCATCGTCTGGGCCTACGACGCGATCAAGGACAACATTGTGTGGGGCAATGCCGCGGACGACAACATCGTCTGGGGTAACGACGACGACAACATTGTCTGGGGCAACCAGGACAACATCGTGTGGGGCAACGACGACAACATTGTCTGGGGCAATGCCGCGGACGACAACATCGTCTGGGGCAACGACGAGAGCGACAACATCGTCTGGGGCATCGACGACAACATCGTGTGGGGCAACGACGACAACATCGTGTGGGGCAACAGCGACGACGACAACATCGTGTGGGGCAACAGCCACCTGCGCGAGGTGTGGGCGTCGAACGTGGTGTGGGGTTTCTGGGACGACAACATCGTCTGGGGCAACATCACGCGCTCGACGGACGACAACATCGTCTGGGGCAACAACGACGACAACATCGTGTGGGGCAATTGCACGGCCGCGAACGACGACAACATTGTCTGGGGTAACGACGACAACATCGTCTGGGGCAATGACGACAACATCGTGTGGGGTAACTGCTCGGGCAACATCGTGAGAGGCAACGACGATGACAACATCGTGTGGGGCAATGCAGTGTTGACCGGCGGGAGACGCTAATGGAGAAGATGCCGTACCAGCCCGAGCTCGAGCGGGCCGCGACCATCGCGACGCCGTCCACGGTGACGTCGTCGAACTGGCGCGCCAGCCTGCCGGTGCTGGCTGGGGACCAATTCGTGCTCCGCGAGCTGCGGATCGAAGACGCGCCAACGTTGCTGGCGATGTTGACGACCGAAGAGGTCTCGCGGTTCATCTCGCCCCCACCGACGACGGTCGAGGGCTTCGAACACTTCATCGCCTGGACGCAGCACGAGCGCGCGCTGGGCAACTACATTTGCTACGGCGTGGTGCCGGCCGGCATGACGACGGCGGTCGGGCTGTTCCAGTTGCGTTCGCTCGAACCGGGTTTCGGTTCCTGCGAATGGGGTTTCGCACTCGGCTCGCAGTTCTGGGGCACGGGCGTGTTCGTGAAGGGCGCCCGCCTGATCCTCGACTTTGGTGTCGACGTGGTGGGCCTGCAGCGCCTTGAAGCGCGCGCCGCCGTGGCCAACGGTCGCGGCAACGGCGCGTTGCGCAAGATCGGTGCGGTGCAGGAAGGCGTGCTGCGCCGTTCGTTCCTGCGTCACGGCCAGTATCACGACCAGGTGTTGTGGTCGATCCTCGCGGAAGACTGGCGGCTGCTGCGCGTCGAGCAGGCGGCCGTCGTTCACTAATCCGCGGCCCCACAGTCCGGTAAAATTGGCCCGGCGCCTCACGGCTGCCGGGCTTTTCTTTTGTGCTGACATCCGACTTTAACTTCGAGCTTCCTGACGAGCTGATCGCGCAGCAGCCGCCCGCCGAGCGCGGCGGCAGCCGGTTGATGGTGGTCGATCGCGAACGCGAGGCGGTGCAGCACCGGCGTTTTGCCGAGTTGCCGTCCTTGCTGCGGTCGGGCGACCTGCTCGTGGTCAATGACACGCGCGTCTTTCCGGCGCGGCTGATCGGTCATCGGCTCCCCGGCGGCGGCGCCGCGGAGTGTTTCCTGATTCGGCCATCGGGCGAGCCCGACAAATGGATCGCACTGGTCCATCCCGGCCAGCGACTGCGCGAGGGCGCGCGGATGGTTTTTGGGGCGGGTAGGGCGGGTGGGGCTGGTGGGACGCTGCACGGGGAGATCGTCGGCCGGCATTTTCACGGTCGACGGACGGTCCGATTGTGGACGGAGGACGGGTCGCCGGTCCGCGATACCCTCGACGCGATCGGCCACGTGCCGCTACCGCCGTACATCAAGCGGCCGGATGCGGATACCGATCGCGATCGCTACCAAACCGTCTACGCACGCGAGCGCGGATCGATTGCGGCGCCGACAGCGGGGCTGCATTTCACGCCGGCCATTCTCGAGAAGCTGGCCGCAGCCGGCGTGGAACGAATCAGCATCACGCTGCATGTCGGGTACGGAACGTTCCAGCCGATTCGTGTCGATCGCATCGAGGAACACGAGATGGAACCGGAGCACTACGAGGTGTCAGTGGAAGCGGCCGCGGCGCTTTCAAGAGCGAAGCGGGAGCATCGGCGGATCATTGCGGTCGGCACCACCTCGACTCGAACGCTGGAATCCCTGGCTATCGGCGACGACGGTGAGGTGCGAGCGGGCGCGGGGGAGACGGCGCTCTTCATCCGTCCGGGACACACCTTCCAGCTGGTCTCCGGACTCCTGACAAACTTTCACCTGCCGCAGTCGTCGTTGTTGATGCTGGTGTCGGCGCTGGCCGGCCGGGAGCGGACACTGGCGGCGTATCGAGAGGCGGTGGCGGAGCGGTATCGGTTCTATAGTTACGGCGACGCGATGTTGATCCTATGAAGCTTCCATACTCGGAATTCGACCTCTCGGGCATCAAGACCTACCCGTTGCGATCGCGGCAGAGCAAGGTGGGCCTGGCGCAGTTTGCGACGCCTTACAAGGCCGGATCCGGTGTCGCAGGCTTGTTGCATTCGTTGCCATCGCTGCTCGCGGCCAGGGATTTCAAGGACGTGGTCGAGGCGATCGTGACCGCGAAGCGCGACGGCAAGGCGATCGTGTGGGGGCTCGGCGCTCACGTCCTCAAGACGGGTCTCTCGCCGGTCCTCGTCGACTTGATGGAGCGTGGATTCATTTCCGCGATCGCCACCAACGGCGCCGGCATCATCCACGATTTCGAGATTGCGCTCTCGGGCGGCACGTCGGAGGATGTCGATGCGACGCTCGGCCCGGGCACATTCGGGATGGCCGAGGAGACCGGCACGCAATTGAATCGCGCGATCATCGACGGCGTCGCCGCCGGGTTGGGTCTCGGGCAATCGGTCGGCAAGTATCTCAGCGAGTCGAAGCCGGCGTTCGCGCAAATCAGCGTGGCCGCGAGCGCGTGGCGGATGCAGATTCCGGTGACGGTGCACGTGGCGATCGGCACCGACATCATCCACATGCATCCGCTGGCGTCAGGCGCGGCGATCGGCGAAGCCAGCCTGCGTGATTTCAAGTACTTCGTCTCCGCCGTGTCACAACTCGAAGGCGGCGTGTATCTGAACTGCGGCTCCGCGGTGATCCTCCCCGAAGTGTTTCTGAAGGCGGTGGCGATCGCGCGCAACGCCGGGCGGTCGCTCGACGGATTGACGACGGTGAACCTGGATTTCCTCCGTCATTACCGCCCGTTGACGAACGTCGTCACCCGTCCGACCGCCGGGAATGGCCGGGGATTTTCGCTGACCGGCCATCACGAACTGATGATTCCGCTGCTGGCGGCGGCGTTGGTCGAATCTCAAGGTTGAGATAGTATTGAAAGTTCTGCCCGCCTCCGCGCTCCGCGCTATGGCGGGACCAGGCCGGAGTAGCTCAGCTGGTTAGAGCACGCGTCTCATAAGCGCGGGGTCGGCGGTTCGAGTCCGCCCTCCGGCACCAGCCTTCGCTCGGATGAACCTCCCCGAGCTACGGCTAGGCAAGCCACCCTTCAATCTGACCTCAGTGCGGGGTCAACGTGACCGTGACGGTCGCCGCGCCGGTGGTGATCCCCAGCGCTCCGTTATCAATCCGAAGCCCGTGCTTCAGTGTTCCATTGATGGTTTCGCCGCTCATCGTCCCGACGAAGTTGAACGTCGTCGTGTTCGCACCGATGGTCTCGGTCGAGGTGAAGGTGATGTTGCTCTTGGGGCCGGTGGCGGTGGTCGGGTTCATGCCAAACGGGTTGGACTGGCCGGTCTGCGGCCCGTTCACGCACGCGGCGTTGGCGTTCAATACATCGACGCGGCCGTCTTGTATCGTCGCCCGCGCGTTGAGCTGTTCCGCATCCAGCGAATCGAACTCGAGGGCCAGCAGGCCCGTGTAGCGCTCGATGCGGACGCACGCGCCGAATGTCAGCGTCATTTCGTAAGTGATGTTGCCGGCCAGCTCGCGCGTGCCGACCGCGCCCGCGAGTTGCGTGGCGGCGACCGCGCCGCCCGCCACGGCTGCACCGACGATACCGATGGTGGTTGCTGATAAACCGCCGCCACCGCCCGCAGCGCCGGCTGCTCCGCTCGTTGCGCCCGTGGATCCACCGGTGGCGCCGCCGGTGGCGCCTGCCGCGCTCGCCGCCTGCGCGGCGGTCAGCACGTTGGTCTGGGTGATCGTCGCGGTCAGTGCCTGGCCCTGCACGAGCGCAGTCGCATTGATCTGCACCGCGCCTGCGACGGTGGGCGTCAATCCCGCGGCCGCGGCCTGGCCCGCGGCGTTGGTCGTGACTGTCAGCGTTGAAAGTCCGCCGAACGATGCCCCTGGTCCGCCGATGGTGAACGTCACGGCGACGCCGGGGACGGGCAGGTTGTTCCGATCGCGCACTTCGATGACCGGCGCGACGGCGGTCTTCTGCTGGATGATGTTGACCGCATCCTCACCTTTGATCACGACGATGCGGAGCGAATCTTGTGCGGGCGCCTGGTTCACTGGCATCAGGAGCACGGCACTGAGGAGCGAAGCGATAAATATGTTCATGATTGGGGGGATCTCAGCGACAAACGCTGAACTCGAGACGGATGCTATGCGTATGATTCCAGCTGGTCAATGACCGAATTGGGTTATCTCGTCGATCGCGTCCGCCGGTATACCGCGGGCCATTCGCTCTGGACTCCGGGGATGCGCATCATCGCCGCCGTGTCGGGTGGATCGGATTCAGTCGCCCTCGCGTTCCTGCTGCGCGACCTTGCCGCGGCCGGGGACATTGTTGTCGCGGGACTTGCGCACCTGAATCACCGGATTCGCGGAGCGGACGCTGATGCGGATGCGGCGTTCTGCCGCGCGCTGGCGGATCGACTCGGCGTGCCGGCGATCGTCGGCGATGCTGACGTGCCGCTGCAGGCGAAGGAACACCAGGTTTCGATCGAAGTCGCGGGACGCTTCGAGCGGCAGCGGTTCTTTCGCGAAGCCCTGGAATCCACGCAAGCCGATCGTGTCGCGATTGCGCACACGCGCGACGATCAAGCGGAGACGGTGTTGCTGCGGCTGACGCGAGGCGCGGGCACGAGCGGGCTGTCCGCGATGGCACCGCGGCGCGATCACCTGGTTCGACCGTTGCTCGACCTGACGCGCGGCGAGCTCCAGGAATACCTGCGCGGGCTCAACGAGTCATGGCGCGAGGATGCGACGAATACCGATCGCGCGATTCCGAGAAACCTCATTCGGCACGAAGTGATGCCGCGCTTGCGTGAGATCAATGCGCAGGCGGATGCGGCCCTGGCGCGCGCCGCGGAGATCCTGCGAGGCGACGAGGAGTTTCTCGACAAACTGGCCAACGCGGCCTTCATCCGATCCGTCGAACCTCATAAGGGCGACGAGACGGTGGCGATCGTTACCGGGGAATTCGCGAAGCTGCCGATGGCGCTGGCGCGGCGCGTGGCGCGCTACGCGCTCGAAACCGCCAACCCGGCCCGCACGTATGGCTTAGAAGAGGCTGATGAACTGTGCCGCGCTATTACGGCGGGGACGGGCGGGAATGTTCCGGGGCTGACCTTGGAACGTTTCGCCACGAAAGTTGTCTTAGTAAGTAGGCGGGTGCATCAGGTGCATCAGGTGCAACCCGATGCCGCCGAGTTCAAGCTGGACATTCCTGGCATGGTCGAGGCGCCGCGTGGCGCGTGGACCGTTACCGCGGAAGGCCCGATGGCGACGCCGGAGACCCTGGCGGCCAGTGGCACGCGCGTGGTGGTGGATGCGAGCGGGATTGGCTCGCGCCTGATCGTGCGGTACCGCCGTCCCGGCGATCGGCTGCATCCGCTTGGTGCACCGGGGCGCAAGAAAGTGCAGGACGTGCTGGTCGATCGCAAAGTCCCGCGCGACGACCGCGACACCGTGCCCATCGTCACAACTGAGACGGGTGAGATCGTGTGGGTCGCGGGGCAGGTATTAGCGGACCGGTTTCGGGTGACCCCGCTCACGACGAGCGTGGTAGTCTTGACCCTGAGGCGTTAAGCGCCTGGAGGAAGAGTTGAACACGACAGTAAAGAGCGTCGTTTTCTGGGTGGCGATGATTGTTCTGGTCGCTCTGGTGTGGAACTTCTCATCGCGGTTCCAGCGCAACGAGCTGCCCGTCAGCTTCAGTGAATTCATCTCGTGGGTCGATTCGGGCCAGGTGGCCAACGTCACCATCACGGGCAACGAGCTGACCGGCCAGACCCTCGCCAAGGAAAAATTCCGGACCACGCTGCCGCTGCAGTACGAAGGTCTTGTCAATCGGCTGATCGACAAGAAGGTCGTGGTGCAGGCGAAGGAGCCGACGGCGTCGCCGTGGGCCGCGCTGCTGCTGTCGTGGGCGCCGATCCTGCTGTTGATCGGCTTCTGGATCTTCTTCATGCGCCAGGTGCAGAGCGGCGGCAACAAGGCGCTGTCGTTCGGCAAGAGCAAGGCGAAGTTGTCCTCGTCCGCGCAGAAGAAGGTGACGTTTCGCGATGTCGCCGGCGCGGAAGAAGCGAAGAGCGAGCTCCAGGAGATCATCGAGTTCCTGAAAGAGCCGCAGAAATTCCAGAAGCTCGGCGGGCGCATTCCGAAGGGCGTGTTGCTGATGGGCCCTCCGGGCACCGGCAAGACGTTGCTGGCGCGCGCGGTCGCCGGTGAAGCCAACGTCCCGTTCTTCTCGATCAGCGGTTCCGACTTCGTCGAGATGTTCGTCGGCGTCGGCGCGTCGCGCGTGCGCGACCTGTTCGAACAGGGCAAGAAGAACGCGCCCTGCATCATCTTCATCGACGAAATTGACGCGGTCGGCCGCCATCGCGGCGCCGGCCTCGGCGGCGGTCACGACGAACGCGAGCAGACGCTGAACCAGTTGCTGGTCGAGATGGACGGCTTCGAATCGAACGAAGGCGTCATCCTGATGGCCGCGACCAACCGGCCCGACGTGCTCGACCCGGCGCTGCTGCGCCCGGGCCGTTTCGATCGCCGCGTGATCGTCAACCGCCCCGACGTGCGCGGCCGCGAAGGCATCCTCGCCGTGCACACCCGCAAGATCCCGATGGCCGACGATGTCGACATCAAGATCCTGGCGCGCGGCACGGTGGGCTTCACCGGCGCGGACCTCGCGAATCTCGTCAACGAAGCCGCGTTGAACGCGGCGCGCGACAACAAGAAGCTCGTCTCGATGTATCACTTCGAGTACGCCAAGGACAAGGTGCTGATGGGCGCGGAGCGGCGCTCGATGATCGTCACCGAAGACGAGAAGAAGGTCACGGCGATCCACGAGGCCGGCCACGCGATGCTCGGCATCCTGCTGCCGCATGCCGATCCGCTGCACAAGGTGACGATCGTGCCGCGCGGCATGGCGCTCGGCCTGACGATGTCGCTGCCGACCGACGAGAAGCACAACTACTCGAAGAACTACCTCGTCGACCAGATCGGCATCCTGCTGGGCGGCCGCATCGCCGAGGAAATCACCACCGGCAACATCACCACCGGCGCCGGCAACGACCTCGAGCGTGCCACCGACCTCGCCCGCCGCATGATCTGCGAATGGGGCATGAGCGAGAACATGGGTCCGCTCACCTTCGGCAAGAAGGAAGAACAGATCTTCCTCGGCCGAGAGATCGCGCAGCACAGCGATTACAGCGAAGACACCGCGCTCAAGATCGACGCCGAGGTGAAGCGCATCATCACCGGCCAGTACGATCGCTGCACGGCGCTGTTGAAGGAACACAAGCAGCGGCTGCAGGACATCGCCGACGCCCTGCTGGCGCGCGAAGTCCTCGACGCCGATCAGGTGCGCCGCCTGGCTTACGGTCATCCGCTGGAGGACGCGCCGCCCGCGGACGTCCCGTCGGCCGACGCCACGCCCGCCAAGGAAAAGGAAAAGGTCTCCATCGTTCCGCCGATGGAGCCGATCCGCAAGCCGCTCGCGCAGGAGTGATCGCCGCTCCGCGCCAATCGTTCTCGGTGCCAATCCCGGGCCGGGCGTCCTTGACGCTCGGCCCGCGCAGTTTAGTGATGGGCGCGATCAACGTCACGCCGGATTCGTTTTCAGACGGCGGCACCTCGCTCGATCCGATTCGCGCGCGCGACATCGCGCAGGCGATGGCCGCATCGGGTGCCGACCTCATCGACATCGGCGCGGAATCGACGCGGCCCGGCGCGACGCCGGTTGGCAGTGCCGAAGAATTGTCGCGCCTGCTGCCGGTCCTGCAGGCCGTTGCCCCTCACGTGACGGTCCCCATTTCCGTCGATACCTACAAATGCCCGGTCGCGGAACGCGCGCTCGATGCGGGCGCGTCGATCGTCAACGACATCAGCGCATTTGCATACGATCCGCAACTCGGCGACCTGGTTGCGCGGCGCGGCGTGCCGGCGATCCTGATGCATACGCGCGGGCGGCCTGACGACATGTATGCCCACGCCGAATACGCGGATGTGGTCGCCGAGGTGATGGCAGACCTGCAGCGGGCCATCGACCGTGCGGTCCAGCTGGGGGTGACGCGCGATCGCCTGATCGTCGATCCGGGTCTGGGATTTGCGAAGCGGGCAGAGCAGAGCATGGCCACGCTGGCCGGTCTCGATCGATTCGCCGCCCTTGGCCTCCCGATTCTCGCCGGACCATCCCGGAAATCCTTCATGACCGCCGCCACCGGCCCGCTGCCGCCGGGAGAGCGTGACTGGCCGACGGCCGCCGCCGTCACCGCTGCCGTCCTCGCGGGCGCCCACATCGTCCGGGTCCATAACGTCGAAAAGATGGTCCACGTAGTCCGGGTTGCGGACGCCCTTCGACTCGCGGCGGGCGGTTAAACACCCGTCGCTCGCCCAGGGCCAGCGCCTGCGATGCGGTAGGATCCGTTAGTCCGCCCCATGAACTCCACTGAGCTGCTCCAGCAACTCGCCGATCTGCTTCGCCGTCCGCCCGTGACGTGGTGGGACGTGCTCGACATCCTGATCGTGTCGATCGTGATCTACGAGCTGCTGAAGCTGATCCGCGGCACGCGCGCGATGCAGATGGCGGTCGGCATCGCGTCGATCGTGGGATTGTTCTACCTGTCGCGAGGCCTGAAGCTCGAAACGCTCAACTGGTTGATTCGCAACATCGTTGGCTACGTGGTCTTTGCCGCGATCGTGTTGATGCAGGCGGACATCCGGCGCGCGCTGGTCCACCTTGGCCGCGGCAAGTTGTTCCGGCGGCTCGACCGCAAGGTCGCCGACGACGACACGGTCGAGGAGCTGGTGGTGGCGGCGACCACGTTATCGGCGAAGAAGACCGGCGCCATCGTCGTCATCGAGCGTTCGATCGGTCTTCGCAACTACATCGAGAGCGGCATCCCGCTGGATGCGAAGCTCACCTACGACCTGCTGGTCAGCATTTTCCAGCCGACGTCACCGCTGCACGACGGGGCGGTGATCGTGCAGGGCGATCGCGCCGCCGCGGCGGCGTGTTTCCTGCCGTTGACGATCAATCCCCGGCTCAGCCGCGAGCTTGGCTCACGGCATCGCGCGGCGATCGGCGTCACCGAAGAAAACGACGCGGTGGCGATCGTCGTGTCTGAAGAAACCGGCCGCATCTCGATCGTCGAAGACGGCGATCTCGAATACGACATCGACAGCGAGCGGCTGCGCGCCCGCCTCAGGTCGATCGTCACTCTCCGCCGGGCTCGCGGCAAGCAGCGCCAGGCCGGGTACTCGTTCGGCTGATGGCCTACCATCCCTTTCGCAATCTCGGGCTGAAGTTCGTGTCGATCCTCGTCGCGGTCCTGCTGTGGCTGATCGTCGCGGGCGAGCGCGTGGTCGAGCGCGTGATGCGCGCGCCGGTCGAATTCCAGAACCTGCCGGCCGGCCTCGAGCTGGTCGGCAATCCTCCAGACACTGTCGAAGTACGGTTGCGCGGGTCATCGGGCGCGCTGAGCCGCATCGCCGCCGGCGACATGTCCACGGTGATCGATCTGGCGACCGCGCGCCCCGGCCGCCGTTTGTTTCACATCACGCAGGCGCAGGTGAACGTGCCGTACGGCATCGAGATCGTGCAGGTCGGCCCCTCGACGCTGACGATGGAATTCGAAATGTCGGCGATCAGGAAAGTCAAGGTCGAGCCGGACGTCAGCGGCCGTCCGGCGCCCGGCTACGAAATCACCCAGATCACCAGCGACCCGGATACCGTGGAAGTCGCCGGTCCGGAGAGCGCGCTGAAGCGATTGCAGGCGGCGATCACGGAACCGGTGTCGGTGACCGATCAGACGCGCTCGGTGCGCGAGGTCGTGACCATCGGCGTGCCCGACTCGACGCTGCGGCTGCGATCACCGCAGACCGCCATCGTCACGGTGACGATTTCTCCAAGGCAACCATGAAGCTATTCGGGACAGATGGAATTCGCGGCAAGGCCGGCCACGCGCCGCTCGTTCCAGAGACGGTGGCGCGCGTCGGCGCGTCGCTCGTGAAGACGATGATTGCGAACGACCCGAGCCATCGGCTTCGGTACGTGATTGGCCGCGACACGCGCGAGTCCGGGACGTGGATTGAAAACGAGCTTGCTCGCGGGCTGGCGTCGGAAGGCGCGACGGTGGTGAGCGCCGGGGTCGTGCCGACGCCGGCGATTGCGTACCTGGCGCGCACCGAAGGGTTCGATGCCGGCATCGTGATTTCCGCGTCGCACAACCCGTACGAGGACAACGGCATCAAGGTATTCGGCGGATCGGGGACGAAACTCACCGAGCAGCTCGAGTCGTCTGTCGAGTCACTGGTGGCGGACCAGTCGTGGAGCGTTCCCTCGACGCCGGGACCCGTGGACCGTCATGACCTGTCGGAGCACTACCTTCAGCATCTCGGCGAGATACTGAAGCACGCAGGAACACTTGCGGGATCGAAGATCGTGATCGACTGCGCGAACGGCGCCACCTGCCCTCTGGCGCCCGCCCTGTTCCGCGATCTCGGTTTTGACGTCGAGGCGATTGGCGTGTCGCCGAACGGCAAGAACATCAACCTCGATTGCGGATCGACGCATCTCGAGGGCCTGGCGAAGGCAGTGGTCGCGTCGAAGGCGCGCTTGGGCGTGGCGTTTGACGGCGACGGCGATCGCGCGTTGTTCGTCGATCACACCGGGAAGATCGTGGATGGCGACGCGATCCTGCTGCTGGCGGCGATCTATCTCAAGGACCGCGGCAGGTTGCCGGGGTCGACCGTGGTCGCGACGGTGATGAGCAACATCGGCCTCGAGATCGCGCTGCGCGATCGCGGCATTACGATGATCCGGACGGCGGTGGGCGACAAGTACGTGATGGAGGAGATGGTCCGGAGCGGCTTCGCGCTTGGCGGCGAGCAGTCGGGCCACGTGATCTTCTCGGACCACCTGTTTACCGGCGATGGACTGGCGACCGCCCTGAACGTGCTGCGGGTGATGGCCGACACCGGTGAAGAGCTGTCGACGCTGGCCGGGGCGCTCGTGACCTATCCGCAAGTGCTCGTCAATGTTCGCGTCAAGAAAAAGACCGACCTCAGGCTGGTGCCGGCGATCGCCGACACGATGCGCAAGGTCGAGGAGAAGTTATCCGGCTCCGGCCGACTACTGGTTCGCTACTCCGGAACTGAACCGCTGCTCCGCATCATGCTCGAGGGCAAGGATGATGCGGAGATCAAGACGTGGGCCGAGCAGATTGCCACTGTCGTGCGTGAGAACCTGGCGTGATCAAGCTATCCGTCAATGTGAACAAGATCGCGACGATCAGGAATTCTCGCGGCGGGTCGCTGCCGTCGGTGATCGAGGCCGTGCGCACCTGTATCGATGCGGGCGCGCCCGGGATCACGGTTCATCCGCGCGCGGATCAGCGCCACATCACCACGCAGGACGTGCACGACATCGCCGGCGAGCTGGCGCCGCTCAAGGGCCGCATCGAATACAACATCGAAGGCGATCCGCGCCCCGGTTTCCTCGAGCTCGTCCTGGCGGTGAAGCCGGATCAATGCACGCTCGTGCCGGTGAAGCCCGGTGAAATTACCAGCGAAGCGGGATGGCCGGCGAACACACCGGTGGACGCGCTCGCCGGCACCATCGGCGCGCTGAAGGCATCAGGCGTGCGCGTGAGCGTGTTCGTGGATCCCGAACCCGCGGCGATTCGCTGGGCCAGCACGATGGGGGCGGATCGCGTGGAGTTGTATACGGAACCGTTCGCGCGCGCGTTCGAGCGCGGACCCGATGCGGCCGCGGCGAGCTTCGAGAAATATTCACGCGCGGCCAACCTCGCCCACGAGCTTGGCGTCGGCATCAATGCCGGACACGATCTCGATCTGAAGAACCTGACGCTGTTCAAGCACCTGCCGCATCTCGACGAAGTGTCGATCGGCCACGCGCTCGTCAGCCGCGCGATCTTCGTCGGCCTCGGAAAAGTGGTGAAGGAGTATCTCGCCGCCCTTTCAGTGATGCTGCTGGCCGTGCTGCTGACGTCCTCTTCTGTCGAGGCGTCGGGGCGCGCGGTGACGTTTCCTTCATCGGATGGCGTGACCATCGCGGGCGAATATTTCGAGGCATCAACGCGCCCCGCGCCGGCCGTGGTGCTGGTCCACATGCTGTCGAAGAATCGCAGCGAATGGCGCGATCTGCCGGATCGGATTCGCGATGCGGGCATCACGGCGCTGACGATCGATCTGCGCGGCCACGGGCAGTCATCAGGGTCGGCACAGGACCTGCCGGCGATGGTGCAGGATGTGCGCGCGGCCGCGCAGTGGCTGGCCACGCGGCCTGGCGTGAAGGCTGACTCGATTGCGATCGTCGGCGCGTCGCTCGGTGCCAGCCTGGCGCTGCTGGCGGCCGTCGAGGCGCCCGCGGTGAAGGCGATCGCGCTGTTGTCGCCCTCGCTCGACTATCGCGGCCTGCGCACCGACATGGGCCTGATCAGGCGGCTGGGCGGCCGCACGATGTGGCTGGCGGCGAGCAGCGAGGACCCGCTGGCGCTCCGCACCCTGCGCGACATTGCCGCGGAACCGTCCGGCCCGCGCGAACAGCACGTCTCGACCACCCTGGCGCACGGCACGGCCCTCCTCGAAAAAGACGCTGATCTGTCGCGTAGTTTGGTGGACTGGCTGCGCCGCTCGTTGCTATCCTGAGCTTTCCCATGCGAGCGGATTCGATTGTTCTCGGCATTGCCGGCATTTTGTTCGGCGTCATCATTGGTTGGGTGCTGGGCAGTCAGCAGGCGGCGCGCGTGACGCGCGTGGCCGCGCCCGTCGCGCAAGCGGCCCCGGCGGACCCGCAGGCCGCTGCGGCACCGGCCCCGCCGCCGATCGATCCGGCGCGCGTCAAGGCGCTCGAGGAGGCCGCGGCGCAGAATCCCAAGGACTTCCAGCCGCGCGTGCAGCTGGGCAACATCTACTTCGACGGCGAGAAATATCCCGACGCCATCAAGTGGTACGAGCAGGCGATCGCCATCAGCGCCAACGACCCGAACGTGTCGACCGACCTGGGCGTGGCGTATTACTACACGAATCAATCCGACAAGGCGCTCGCGCAGTTCGACAAGTCGCTGGCGATCGATCCGAAACACATCAAGACCCTGTTGAACGTCGGCATCGTCCGGGCCTTTGGCAAGCAGGACCTGGCGGGTGCCGGCAAGGCGTGGCAGCAGGTCGTGGATTTGGCGCCGGACTCTCCCGAAGGCCAGGCGGCGAAGAAGGGCCTCGAGGGCATCAAGAGCGCCAGCGGAGCCAAGTAGCCGTGCTCGCCCGCTTCATTCTCCTGATGGTCCTGTTCGTCGTGATCGCCAAGATGTTCTGGCGATTCATCGACGCGGTCGTCAGCGGCGCGACGGGCGGGGCCGCGCAGTCTCGCGGCGCGCGGAAGAGCGGTCCCCCGGTGTCGGTGAAGATGCAGCCGTGCCCGATCTGCGGCACGTATGTCGTGCCTGGCAAGGCGATCAGCGCCGTGAGCGGTGGCGCATCGGTGTATTTCGACACCGAGAAATGCCGCGCCGAGTTTCAATCCCGATGAAGGCCGAAGCGCAGGCGCGCGCGGACATCGTCGAAGTCGGGCGGCGCTTGTGGGAGCGCGGCTTTGTGGCGTCGAACGACGGCAACATCAGCGTGCGGCTCGACGAGACGCGCCTGATCACCACGCCGAAGAGCGTGTCGAAGGGGTTCATGACCCCCGACATGATGGTGATCACGGATCTCGACGGCAAGAAGATCGCCGGCGAGCGGGAACCCTCATCCGAATTGAAGATGCACCTCGAGGTGTATCGCAACCGCCCCGACGCGCGCGCGGTGGTGCATGCGCATCCGCCGACGGCGACGGGCTTTGCGGTCGCCGGCATCGCGCTCGACCGCGCGGTGCTTGCGGAAGTGATCACGACGCTCGGCAGTATTCCGATCGCCGAGTATGCGACGCCTTCTACGGAGGAGCTGCCGGCCGCCGTTCGCCGCTACGTGAAGGCGCACGACGGCTTGCTGCTGGCGAATCACGGCGCGCTGGCGCTGGCCGGCGACGTGATGTCGGCGTACTACCGGATGGAGACGATCGAGCATTTCGCCAAGATCAGCCTCGTGGCGCGGACGCTCGGCCGGGAAAACATCCTGTCGCGTGATGAAGTCGATCGCCTGCAGGGCCTGCGCGGGATGTACGGAATCGCGTCACCGGCGCCGATTTGCACCGACCCTTCGACGTCGCTCAGGGCGAGCGACGTTCCGGGGAGCCAGATGGATTGCCAGGTGGTCCAGGCGCCGGACTCGAAAGAACGGCTGGTCGCGCAGCATTTGACGCCTCAGGCCGGCGGCATAGACGGTGAAATTCGGCTAACATACCGCGAGCTAACGGCATTAATCGAAGATGCCCTTCGGGCACTGAAATAGAAATCGTCGTCCTAGAGTCCTAGGGTCCCAGGGTCTTATAAGTCCCTAAGTCCCTAAGACCTTAAGACCTTTAGGAGTCTGAAATGGGTGAAGCACTCGGCATGATCGAAACCAAGGGCCTGGTCGCCATGATTGAAGCGGCCGACGCCATGGTGAAGGCTGCCAAGGTGACGCTGGTGGGTTGGGAAAAGATCGGCGCCGGCTATGTCACCGCGGTGGTCCGCGGCGATGTTGCGGCCGTCAAGGCGGCGACGGATGCGGGCGCGGCCGCGGCGCGACGCGTCGGCGAGCTGGTGTCCGTGCACGTGATTCCCCGGCCGCACTCCAACCTCGAAGACATCCTGCCGATCGGCAAATCGAACGCGAAGGGCTAAGCCGCAGCAGGCGCAGATGGCGCAGATCGGCTAACGCAAAATGCTACTCGCTCGAATCGTCGGGACCGTCGTCGCGACGAGAAAAGATCCGAGACTGGTCAGCAACAAATTGTTGCTGGCCCGTCCGGTCGATCCCAAAGGCAAAGTCGAAGGCAATTACCTGGTCGCGATCGATACGGTTGATGCCGGCGTCGGCGAAACCGTGTTGATTGTCAGCGGCAGCTCGGCGCGCATGGCGGCGGGCATGAAAGACACGCCGGTCGACGCCTGCGTCGTCGGCATCGTCGACGCGATCGACGTCGAAGAGTAAGCCGCAGACGGCACAGAAAGCACAGCAGCCCGATGCAGATGGCCCGCGTTATCGGCGACGTCGTCGCCTCCCACAAAGATCCGAACTTCGGCAGCGTGACGCTGTTGCTGGTGCAGCCGATTGGCGCCGACGGCAAGGATGTCGGCCGTCCGCTGGTCGCGGTGGATTCGGTCGGCGCGGGTGTCGGCGAGACGGTGTTCTTCGTCCGCGGCAAGGAAGCAAGCTTTCCGTTCTATCCGACGGAAGTGCCGACCGATGCCGGCATTGTCGGCATCGTCGATCACTACACCGTGGGGAACGCGTGATCCTCGCGCGCGTCGTCGGCACGGTCGTCGCGACGCAGAAGCGCCCGCAATTCGAGGGCGCGAAGTTGCTGCTCGTGCAGCCGGAAACGCCGCAGGGCGAGCCGAAAGGCGCGACGCTCCTGGCCATTGATTCGGTCGGCGCGGGCGTCAGCGAGCGCGTGATTGTCGTGCTGGAGGGCCGCGCGGCCGGCGAGGCGCTCGGGAAGAAACTCGCTCCCGTTGACGCCGCGATTATTGGTATCGTCGATCAACTGGACTACGTGGAATGAACGACGACGAACTGCGATCGTTGATTCGGGTGGCGATTCAGAAACACATGTCCGCCTCCGCTCCACAGGCTACCGTGGAGCTACGGCGAGACGCCGCCTTCGGCGGCGGTCCTGACACGGCGGTTTCGATCAGCTTTGGGCAATATCGCATTGAGCGATCCGCAGGCGATACGGAATGCATCATCGAGCCGGCTGTTCAATGCAATCACTGCGGTTACTGTAAGTGTCACGGACACTAATCGGGTGCGTACGGGTGCGTACGGTGCCTGGGGTGCCTAGGGTTTGAAGTCTCAAGTCTTAGTTACAAGAAAGCTCCCATCCCGAGTAATTTCTCGGCTCGAAGAACACTTCGACGTCGACTTGTTTACGGGCGACGCGTCAATATCTCGCGAGGAGTTGTTGGTTCGGGTGAAAGGCAAGCACGGAATTGTTTGCCTGCTCACCGACGCGATCGATGCCGCCGTGCTCGATGCCGCCGGGCCGCAGTTGAAGATCGTCGCCAACGTCGCCGTCGGGTTCAACAACGTCGACGTGCCCGCCTGCCGCGCGCGTGGGATTGCCGTCACCAATACTCCCGACGTCCTCACGAACGCCTGTGCCGATTTCACCTGGGGTCTGATCCTCGCGATCACACGGCGCCTGGGCGAAGGCGAGCGTGTCGTTCGTGCCGGCGCGTGGAAGGGATGGGCGCTCGACTACATGCTCGGCACGGAGCTGCGCGGCAAGCAGCTGGGCCTGGTCGGCCTCGGCCGCATCGGCCGTGCCGTCGCGGAAAAAGCCCCGGCATTCGGGATGTCGGTTGCCTATACAGCGCGCACGACGGCGGATCTTCCGAACGCGACGCACATGCCGCTCGATCGGCTGTTGTCGACCTCGGACGTGATTTCGTTGCACTGCCCGATGACCCCAGAGACGACGCACCTGATCGATCAGAAAGCGCTGACGAAGATGAAGCGCAGCGCGTACTTGATCAACACGTCGCGCGGTCCGGTCGTCAATGAGGGCGCACTCGTGTGGGCCCTGAAGGAACATTTGATCGCCGGCGCCGCGCTCGATGTCTACGAGAAGGAACCGGAGATCCACCCGGGATTGATGGCCCTCGAGAACGTGCTGCTGATTCCGCACCTCGCCAGCGCCACCACCGAGACCCGCACCGCCATGGCGGACCTCGCAGTGTCGAACGCCATCGCCGTGCTCAATGGCCAGCCGCCCGTTACGCCTGTCCCCTGAAGCCACTCGCCCACCGAAGCTCGCAGAGCGAAGGTGGGTCGAGCGCGTCATGCGCACGATCGCCCGCGAGATCGACGGGCTCGAACTTCCGGCGGTCGAGAAGATTTCAGAAACCCAGAAGCGGGATCCGTTCCAGATCCTGATCTCGACGCTGCTCTCAGCACGGACGCAGGATGCGACGACGCTGGCGGCGTCGACACGGTTGTTTGCCAAGGCACGGACGCCAGAGGCGGTGGCGAAGCTCAGGGTCAGCCAGATCGAAAAATTGATTTACCCGGTTGGCTTCTATCGCAACAAGGCGGTGTTCGTCCGCGATGCGGCCCGGATGATCGTTGCGCGATTTGGCGGCAAAGTGCCTTCGACGCTCGAAGAGCTGGTGACGCTGCCCGGCGTCGGCCGCAAGACGGCGAACCTCGTGCTGATCATCGCGTTCAAGAGCGATGAGAACATCTGCGTCGACATTCACGTCCATCGCATCTCGAACCGGCTTGGCTGGGTGAGCACGCGAACGCCGGAGGAGACCGAGCAGGCGCTGTACCGGACCATCGAGCAGCGCTGGTGGCCGCTGGTCAATCAGTATCTGGTGACGTGGGGGCAGAATGTGTGCCGGCCGGTGTACCCTCGTTGCCAGGAGTGCCGGCTGATCACGATGTGCCGGCGGGTAGGAGTGTCATGAATTCTTGGGCAGGTAGGGCAGGTTGGGCGGGTCTGGCTGTTGTCGCGCTAGTAGTGGCGCTCAATAGTGTGGCTCTCGCGCAGGCGAAGACTTCGCCGGGTGCGGGTCCAGCCATCGTCGTGGTTGAAACCGAGAAGGGGACGTTCGAGTTCGAGACGTATCCCAACGAAGCGCCGAAGACCGTCGCGCATATCCTCGAGTTGATCAACAAGCGTTTCTACAACGGGCAGCGCGTGCACCGCGTGGTGCCCGGCTTCGTGATGCAGTTCGGCGATCAGCAGACGCGCGACATGACGAAGGAAAAAATGTGGGGCCGCGTGGAAGGTCCGCCGGTCGGCGTCGCCGAATTCTCGAAGCTGCGCACGCACGTGCGCGGCGCGGTGGCGCTCGCGCACAACGGTGACGCGTCCAAGGCCGACACGCAGATGTACGTGACGCTCGCGGATACTCCCCGGCTGAACATGAAATACGTCGTCTTCGGAAAGGTCATCTCCGGCATGGACGTCGTCGACAAACTCAAATACGCCGATCGAATCGTCAGAGTAACCGTGCGCGAGGCAAAGTAGAGACGATCCCGGCGAGATCCGGAAAGCGCTCAACCATCTCGGCCGGCATGCGCGCAGTCACCGGCTCGTCGAGCATCTTCTTGAGCGTCGTCGCATTGGCCACGGCCTGCGCCGAGAAGTGGTTGTTGAGAAACAGGTAGGCCTTTTTCGCGATTTCGCCTGGGCGCATCCGCGCCGTCGAGAGGATGTCCCGGACCTTCGCGGCGATCGGCTCGAGCTCTTCGGGCGAATAGAAATAGTTATAGCGATCTTCCGCTTCGGCGTGGTCCCACCACTGCGCGGCGTTGCGGCCGTGAAGGCGGAGGTAATACAGATCCGCTTCGCCGCCCGTCAGATCCTGCCGAATAGACGATGAGAACTTGGGTTCGTCGATCTGCACCCAAGCCGCGTGATGTTGGCCCAGTAACGCGGCTGTCTCCGGCGCGTCGCTCCACGATCGGTGGCGGAGTTCGACGGCGAGTGCGTAACCGGCGAACGCCTTCATCAACCACGCGATGTAATCCGCGGCCTCCTGCGATCGCTGGAAGCTGGCCGGAAATTGAATCAGCAGCGGTCCGAGCTTGCCGGCCGCCGCGAGCGGATCGATGCCGCCCTTGAAGGCATCGACATCGGCCTGCGTCACGGGTCCTGGATCGATCGCCAGCGCGGGGTGCGTGAACTTCTGGAACAGCTTCACGGCGAACTCGAAGTTGGCCGGCGTGCGTTTCGCCCAGCCCAGCGTGGCGTTGGCGCGCGGCTGGCCGTAGAAGGTGCTGTTTACCTCGACGGTGTTGAAGCGCTCGGCGTAGAAGCTCAATTCGTCGAAGCCGCGCTGCCGATCCTCGGGTAGCGGATAAAAGATGCCGTTCCACGTGCCCTTGCCCGTGGGGTAGTTCCAACCGGAGGTTCCGATTCTTAGAGACACAGCACATAATTATCTTTTGACCGGCCTCCGGCCGGTCGGATTGTGTTTCTGTGCTGACCGTTAACGAGATCTTCCATTCGATCCAGGGCGAATCCACCTACGCCGGGCGGCCGTGCGTATTTGTGCGCCTGACCGCCTGCGATTTGCGGTGCCGCTGGTGCGACACGACCTACGCCTTTCACGAAGGCCGCAAGATGAGCGTGGACGAGGTGGTGGCCGACGTCGAGGCGCGCGGCTGCCCGACGGTGGAAGTGACCGGCGGCGAGCCCCTGCTGCAGGCGGACGTTTATCCGCTGATGCAGCGCCTGCTCGATTCGGGGAAGACCGTGCTGATCGAGACCGGCGGCCACCGCAGCATCGCCAACGTGCCGGCGGGCGTGATTCGCATCATGGACGTGAAGTGCCCGGGCTCGGGCGAATCCGCTAAGAACGACTGGAGCAATCTCGCGCATCTGACGAAGACCGATGAGGTGAAGTTCGTGATCGCCGATCGCGCGGACTACGAATACGCGCGCGACATCGTCCAGAGGGAGAACCTTCCGTCTCGCGTCAACGCGGTGTTGTTTTCGCCGGTGCATGGCGAGCTCGACGCGAAGTTGTTATCCGAGTGGGTGATTGCCGATCGCCTCGACGTGCGCGTGCAGCTGCAGGTGCACAAGTACATCTGGAGTCCCGAGACCCGTGGCGTCTAGAGCTGCCGTCGTCCTGTTGAGCGGCGGGCTCGATTCGTACACCGCCGCCGCCGTGGCCAGGCGCGACGGCTTCACGTTGTCGGCCATCAGCTTCAATTACGGCCAGCGTCACGTCCAGGAGCTCGACGCATCGCGCGCCGTGGCGAAGTCGCTGGGTGTGACGCGGCATCTCGAGCTGGATTTCGATCTGACGAAGATCGGCGGATCGTCCCTGACCTCGACGCTGATGGAGGTGCCGAAGGATCAGCCGATCGATCCGAAGGTGATTCCGAGCACCTACGTTCCCGCGCGCAACACGATCTTCCTGTCGGTGGCCATGGGCTGGGCGGAGGTGCTTGGCGCCGCCGATATCTTCATCGGCGTCAACGCGCTCGACTACTCCGGCTATCCCGACTGCCGTCCGGAATTCATCAGCGCCTTCGAGCACCTGGCGCGCCTGGCCACCCGCGCCGGCGTCGAGGGCAGGCGGTTGACGATCCACACGCCGCTCATCGACCTGTCGAAGGCCGACATCATCCGCCTGGGACTGTCGCTTGGTCTCGACTACGGCCTGACCCATAGCTGCTACGACCCGCTGCCGGGCGGTCGCCCGTGCGGTCACTGCGACAGTTGCCGTCTGCGCGCGGCCGGCTTCGCAGAAGTTGGTGCAACCGATCCGCTAATCGGCCCGCCAGGCTGATACGATTCGCGGCAGCTCATCTTGACCCAGCCGCTCAGACGCCAGGTATTCTTCGTCGTCGTCATCGTGACGATCCTCGTCTATGTCGCCATCGGTTACGGTGCGCGGCTGACGTACCAGGAACACGTGCGCCAGCTCGCCGCCGAGACGGGGACGATGGCGGCGACGGTGGTCGTCTACGTGAATCGCAATCTCGAAACCGCCGATGCCGTGGCGGTGACCGCGTCGCGGCATCCGAGCATGCGCGCGCTCGATCCGGAAGCGGCGGGCGAGGTGCTGGGCCCGCTGGTGACCGACGGCGGGTTGCTGCATAACGCGTTGATGGCAGACGCCGAGGGCCGGCCTGTGGCCTGGGCCAGGCCGCCCGATCCGGTCGTCGAGGGCACGCTCGACCGCGCGTGGTTGAAGAGTGTCGCGACGACGGGCAAGACACTTATCAGCCCGATGCTCGGCAAGGCCGGCGACGCCGCGCATGCAATCGTGATGGGCTATCCGATCGTTGCCAACGGTGCAGTGGTCGGCGTGCTGGGACTCTCGGTGCACCTCGAAGCGCTCGAGCGTGTGCTTGCTTCGCTCCCGTTGCCGCCCGGCTCCGTGGTCACGCTCACCGACGCGAACAGCGTCGTGGTGGCGAGAAGTCTCCAGGCGTCGGAATACGTGGGCCGATCGGCCGCGCCGAACGGACGTGCCCGCAATCCTTTCCTGGTGCCGACCTCCGCCATCCTGACCGGCGTTGACGGCGTCGAGCGCGTCTTCGGCAACGGCGTGGTCGAACGCGGGCCGTGGCTGGCGAGCGTCGGCATTCCGACGTCGGTCGCGTTGTCGCGTACCTGGCCGATCTTCCAGCGCAATTTTGCGATCTCCGTTGGCGCCACCGTCGTGATCCTCGCGTTCACCTGGATCTTCGGCCGGCGCTGGTTGACGGCGTTCGATCATCTTGACGAAACGGCGAAGCGCGTCAGCCGCGGCGATCTATCGCCACTCACCCCCAGGCCGATGCCGACCGCGGAGATGGATCGATTGCAGCAGACCGTCGGCAGCATGATCACCAGCCTTCAGAAGGCGCGCGAATCGATCGCGTCGCAGGTGGACGATGAGCGGCGGATGCGGGAGGAACTACAGTCACTGCAGCAGCAGGTGATTCGCCAGGAGCGCCTCGCGGCGATCGGCGTGCTGGTGTCGGGCGTCGCACACGAGTTGAACAATCCGCTGCAGGCCATTCTCGGCTTTGCCGAATTGTTGCAGCTGCACGACGACATGCCCGAGCCGGCGCGCGCGGACCTCACGCTGATTCAAAAGGAGAGCGCCCGCGCCAGCGCGATCATCCGCAACCTGTCGCGCTTCGGCCGGCAGATGTCCGAACCGTCACCGGTCCGCCTGCGCGATGTGGTCGCCTCGGTGCTCGAACTGCGGCAGCGCAAGCTCGAAGAGCTCGGCATCGAGGTCGATGTCGACGACAACTCACGAGCGATTGTGATGGCGATCTTCACCGAGTTGCAGCAGGTGGTGCTGAACTTTGCGATTAACGCCGAGCAGGCGATCCTGCATTCGCAGAGTGCCCGCCGCCAGGTGGTGGTGCGCACCGGCGATCGGGACGGATGGGCATGGATCGAAGTCGAGGATTCCGGTCCCGGCGTGCCTGCCGAACACGAAGCCAAACTCTTCCAGCCGTTCTACACCACCAAGCCGGTCGGCGAAGGCACCGGACTTGGCTTGTCGGTCAGCTACGACATCATCCGCTCCCACAACGGCCGCATCGGTTATCGTCGCGGCGCATCGGGCGGCGCGGTGTTCTTCTTCGAGTTGCCGATCGTCGCAGACGAGCTATTTCCCTGATGACCCAACGCATCTACTACCAGGAACCCTACCGCCGCACGTTTGACGCGACGGTCGTCGCCATTGAATCAGTCGCGCGCCACACCGAGGTCACGCTCGATCAAACGGCGTTTTATCCGACCTCCGGTGGACAGCCCTTCGATACCGGCACGCTTGGCGGCAGTGCGGTCACCGACGTCATCGATCGAGAAGACGGCACCATTGCGCACATCGTGTCAGGCACGGTGAAGGTGGGCGACGTCGTCAGCGGTGAAATCGACTGGCCGCGGCGCTTCGATCACATGCAGCAGCACACGGGGCAGCATGTGCTGTCGGCGGCCTTCGATCGGCTGTTCGGCGTGCGCACCGAGAGCTTTCACATGGGCCAGGTCTCGTCGACGATCGACCTGGCGCGCGAGGTCACACCGTCCGAGATCGCGACGGTCGAGGACGAGGCGAATCGCATCGTGTGGGAGGACCGTCCGGTCACGATTCGCTTTGCGACCGCGGAAGAAGCGGCCGCGATGCCGCTGCGCAAGGAGTCGGGCCGCACCGGATCGCTGCGATTGATCGACGTGCAGGATTTTGATCTATCGGCGTGCGGCGGCACTCACGTCGAGCGGACCGGCGCCATTGGCATTATCGCGATCGGCAGCTGGGAAAAGTTCAAGGGCGGCTCGCGCATCGAGTTCTTGTGCGGCGGTCGAGCGCTGCAGCGATTCCGCGTGTGGCGCGGCGCGTTGTCGGCGGTGCAGAAGCACCTGTCGGTGCCGCCGATCGACATGGCCGCGACGATCGAGCGGATGCAGGAAGACGCCAAGGCCGTTCAGCGCAGCGTGCGCGGGTTCCAGGAAAAGCTCGCCACGCACGAGGCCCAGTCGCTGCTCGCGAAGGGCCCGGTGATCGTCGAGGCGATTGACGGCTGGGATGCGCAGGGATTGAAGGCGATTGCCGCGGCCGCCACTGCCGCGAATCCCGAGGCCGTGGTCGCGTTGTTCACGGCAACCTCACCGGCGCAGGTCGTGATCGCGCGCGGAGCGAAATCCGCCGTGGACGCTGGTGCGATCCTGAAACAGTTGGCGGCGAAATTCGGCGGGAAGGGCGGCGGCAAGCCCGACCTTGCTCAAGGTGGCGGGCTCACCGCTGATGCCGCGGAATTGATCGCGGCTGCAAAAACCGCTCTAGGCGGGTCTTAAGACCCGCCCCTACTTCGGCGCCATTCGTAACGCGCCGTCGAGACGAATCACTTCGCCGTTGAGCATTTCGTTCTCGAGGATGTGACGCACCAGCGCGCCGTACTCGGACGGACGTCCAAGGCGCGACGGGAACGGCACCTGCTGTCCGAGTGACACGCGTGCGGGTTCGGGCAAACCGGCCAGCAACGGCGTATCGAAGATCCCAGGCGCAATCGTGACCACGCGAATGCCGAGCGGCGCGAACTCGCGCGCGATCGGCAGCGTCATGCCGACGATGCCACCCTTGGAAGCCGCGTAGGCGGGCTGTCCGATCTGTCCATCAAATGCGGCAATCGAGGCGGTGTTGACGATCACGCCGCGCTCGCCGTTTTCGGCAGGTTGGTTCGTCGCGATCACCGCAGCGGCCAGGCGAATCACGTTGAACGTGCCGACCAGGTTGACCTTAATCGTCTTCTCGAAGAGGTCGAGCGGATGAGGGCCGTTGCGGCCGAGCACCTTCGCCGCAGGGCCAATGCCGGCGGCGTTGACCGCGCCGTTGAGGCCGCCAAACGTAGACACCGCGAGATCGACCGCGGCCTTCACCTGCTCCTCGCTGGTGACATCCGCCTGCGCGAACTTCGCCTTCGAGCCGAGCGCCTGCTCGGCAGCCTTACCCGTCTCAGCATTAACGTCCAGCAAGACGACATTTCCGCCCGCGGCGAGAATGGTTTCGGCGGTGGCGCGGCCCAGGCCGGAGGCGCCGCCGGTCACAATGAAAGTCTTCCCCGTGATCTGCATAGTAAAAAAGCATAGCGTAGAATTGAAAGATTCATGACTTACGAAAAGCACTATTACGACGGCGCTTGGCAAGCATCGACCTCCACCGAGACGGCTCCCGTGATGTCGTCGGCGACCGAGCAGGAAGTCTTTCGCGTGCCGCGAGGGACGGCGGAGGACGTCGATCGCGCCGTCAAGGCGGCGCGGCGCGGGTTTGAGTCGTGGAGCCGCGTGTCCGTGGAAGAGCGGGCGCAGTGGCTCGAAAAACTGTCGGCGGCGATGAAGACGCGCGTGCCGCAGATCGCCGAGGCGATCGCGCATGAAGTCGGCACCGCGCTTGGCTTCTCGACCAAGGTCCAGGCGGAGTTCCCGATCATGATGATCGGGATGAACGCGAAGTTCCTTCGCGAAGCGAAGCTCGAGGAAGAGCTCGGCAACTCGCTCGTCATCAAGGAACCGGTCGGTGTTGTCGGCTGCGTGACGCCGTGGAATTACCCGCTACACCAGATCGTCTGCAAGATCGCGCCCGGCCTCGCCGCCGGTTGCACGATCGTGTTGAAGCCGGCGGAAATGGCGCCGGTCAGCGCGTTCCTGCTCGCCGAAGCGGCACACGAAATCGGATTGCCGAAGGGCGTGCTGAACGTCGTCTCCGGATCCGGCCGCGTCGTTGGCGAAGCGATCGTCGCGCATCCCGATGTGGACATGGTCAGCTTCACCGGATCGCTGCAGGCAGGACGACGGATTGCGTCGGTGGCGGGTGAGGGCATCAAGAAGGTCTGTCTCGAGCTTGGCGGCAAGTCAGCGTTCGTCGTGCTCGATGACGCGCCGTTCGACAAGGCGATTCCTGCGGGCGTGAACAACTGCATGCAGAACTCCGGACAGACGTGTTCCGCGTGGACGCGCATGCTGGTGCCGCGATCGCGGCAGGATGAAGCGATCGAGTTCGCGAAGGCGCAACTCGCGAAACTGACGCTCGGTGATCCGTTCGACAAGAACACGCGGCTCGGGCCGCTCGCCTCCGCCGGTCAGCGCGACAGCGTGCTCGGCTACATCGAGCAGGGCAAGAAGGAAGGCGCCACGCTCGTCGCCGGCGGCGGCAGGCCGTCGCACCTGGCGACCGGGTATTACGTGGAGCCGACGATCTTCGCGAACGTCAGCAACAAGATGACGATCGCGCAGGAAGAGATCTTTGGACCGGTGCTGGCGATCATTCCGTACGACACGGAAGCCGAGGCGATCGCGATGGCCAACGACTCGGACTACGGGTTGTCCGGCGGCGTGTGGGCCTCCACTCCCGAGCGCGCGCTGGGCGTCGCCAAACAACTCCGCACCGGACAGGTGGACATCAACGGCGGGCGATTCAACGCGCTGGCGCCGTTTGGCGGCTACAAGAAGTCGGGCATCGGGCGGGAGATCGGGCCACTGGCGCTTGAAGAGTTCTTCCAACTTAAATCGATTCAACGATAATTAGCCAAACGAATGTTTGCCTTCTTCGCTGGACTGGCGGCCGGCTTGCTGCACGTCTTCTCTGGTCCGGATCACCTCGCTGCGGTTGCACCGCTTGTCCTGAGCGAGGACGCGACGGGCGAAGCTCGTCGCGTTCGAGTCGAAGGATGGCGGACCGGCCTGCAATGGGGATTCGGCCACACTGCCGGCGTGCTGTTGATCGCCTCGCTCCTGTTACTCCTGCGTGAACAGCTCCCCCTCGATCTGATTTCCGCCTACAGCGAACGCATCGTCGGCATCGCGCTCATTAGCGTGGGTGCGTGGGGCATATGGAAGGCGAGTCGTAACGCCCCCAAAGCGCACACCCATTCCGGTGCGTCCTTTGCGATGGGCACCCTCCATGGACTTGCCGGCAGCTCGCATCTATTTGGCGTGATTCCCGCGCTCGCGTTTGCCGCGCGCATCGACTCGGTGTTGTATTTGTCGGGATTTGGTCTCGGTGCTATCGCCGGCATGTCGGCCTTTGCCGCCGGCATGGGCGTGCTGTCGATTCGACTCGGCGGCACGCATCGCCGCTATCGCGAGTTCCTGTACGCTTCTTCCGCGGCCGCGCTTGTCGTCGGCGGCTTCTGGCTGGTGGGCCGTTGAAATATCTACCTGGAGTTCTCGCTGCGTTCGTCGTGATGCTCGTGGGCTTCTGGCTCGCGGACGTGATCGGCCACGCGATCCTCGCGGCGCAGGGCCTCACCGGTGGCAGCCCGCTGTCCGGCGTCCCGGTTGTGATCGTGCTCGGATTGCTGCTGCGCAACACGTTGCCGCTACCGAATTCACTCGCGCCAGGATTGAAGTTCGCAACCACCACCATCCTGCGCGCGGGTATCGTGCTGGTCGGCATTCGGCTGAGCGTGTTCGACGTCCTGAAGCTCGGCATCGCCGGCTTGCCCGTGGTGCTCGCTGCGATCACCACCGGCCTGGTGTTCGTCACCTGGTTCAACAAGAAGCTCGGTCTGCCGCCTCGTCTGGGCACGCTGATCGCCGCGGGCACGAGCATCTGCGGTGTGACCGCAATCGTGTCGGTCGCGCCGGCGATCGAAGCCGACGAGCGTGAAGTTGCGTACGCGATTGCGAACATCGTGGCATTCGGGTTGTTCGGGATGCTGACGTATCCGTACCTCGCGCACTGGCTGCTGCCGACCTCGGAGACGATTGGGCTATTTCTCGGCACCGCCGTGCACGACACCTCGCAAGTGGTTGGCGCCGCGCTGACCTACAAGCAGGTTTATGGTGATGACGTGGTGCTGCGCGTGGCCACGGTGACCAAGCTGACGCGCAATATCTTCCTGGCCGCGGTGATTCCGTTCCTGACCTGGCAGCATCTCAGGGCGGGTGGGGCGGGTAAGGCTGGTAGGGCCGGTGGGATCAAGCTCTCGTCGCTCGTTCCCGGATTTGTCATCGGGTTCCTGGCGATGGCGGCGGTGCGATCGCTCGGCGACTGGACGCTGACCAACAACGGCGCCGCGTTTGGCGCGTGGAGCGCCGCGCAGTGGGCGGCGATCACCAAGTCACTGGGTGATTACTGGGCGTCACAGATCCTCCTCGGCACCGCCATGGCCGCCGTCGGCCTGAACACCAACTTCGCCGTGTTCAAAGGCGTGGGATTGAAGCCGTTCGCCGTCGGCTTGGCGGGTGCCCTCGCAGTCGGGCTGGTCGGCATCACCATGGCGATCATCTTCGGCCGCTTCGTGCATCTCTAATCGTCTTCGAGAAATCGTAGCGCTTCGATATCCGCGAGATCCTTCGGCCTTGCGGCCGCCTGTTTGTTGCGCAGATACTCGGCGCGGCCGATGAAGGCGACCGAGTTTGATCCAAAGTTTGCCGTTTCCCGCCCCGACCAGACCTCGTCCCAGGACACGCCGGAGACGGTGCTCATGACGTGAATCTGAACCGGTGGAACACCCATCTCAATGAGTTTTTCCGGCGCGATGATCTGGGCCGGTGTTACCGGCACATCGGGAAACCCGAACTCGGTAATTGCCCGCAACAGCCGTTGAGCGTTCTCGAGGTTTGGACGAACCAGGATATCCAGGTCGCCGGTGAATCGAGGGGCGCCATGGAAGGCCAGCGCATGAGCCCCGACGACGACGAATTCAACTCGATGGGCGTTCAGTAAGCCGCAGAACTCGTTGAAGTCTGGCGCCAGGTCCAAGGTATTCCCTCCGCAGAAATTCAACGGCCGCCAGCCGTTCGGCAACCGGCCGGCTGAGCCAGTATGTCAGTGGACGATTCGCAGCTGCTTCGTCAGCGAAAGAAGTGACCGAGATCGCGGTCCGGTCCAGGCGGAATTCCACGTCCCGATTCTACACTCCGCAGACCTCGGGTGACTCCACACAAAACCCTGCCTGCCGCGCGTCTATAGAATGACGCGATGCCTGACCGGCCCCCGGACGATCCGCGATCGCTCGTCGGCCGTCTCTACGACGCCCACGGGGCTGCGCTGTATCGCTATGCAGTGATGCTGCTTGCGGATGCGTCGGCTGCCGAAGATGCGGTTCACCAGGTGTTCTCGGCGATTCTTCGCCGGCCCGCTGTCTTCGACAACGAGCTGCATTACCTGCGCCGGGCCGTGCGGAACGAGTGTTATTCGCATCTCCGGCGGAGACGACGAGACGAAGACGCCGCGTCCGTGGGACCGCTGCTCGAATCGATCGCGGAGCCGGTGACGCCGGAGGATCGCAGCGCGCTCGAGACGGCGATCCGCGGGCTCTCGCCGGAACAGCGTGAAGTGATTCACCTGCACGCGTTTGAGGGACTGACGTTTCGAGAGATCGCCGACGCGTCGGAGACCTCGATCAATACCGTGTCGGCGCGCTATCGATATGCGTTGGAGCAATTGAGGAAGGTGCTTGCGCCATGAACGATTCCGAACTCGAAGAGCTGTTGCGACGGCATCGACCGGCAGGGCCGCCCGCGCAATTACGCCAGCGGATACTCGCTCCGAACACATCGCAGCGATGGTGGTCATGGGCAGCCGCAGCCGCAGTGCTCGTGATCTCGGCGCTGACGTTTCGCACCGCCGTCCGTGAGCAGGTGGATGTCCTGAATTCGCAGATCGGTGTCGTCTCGCCGGCATACCTGCAAGAGGACCTGACCGCGATGTTTGGAGACGATGCGTCCGGGCAGGAGCTGGTGAATCTTTTCCTGCGAGAGGAGGCCGGTCGTGAGTGACGTGAGGGTGCGACCGGCGGTTCGTCGTCTCGCCATTACCGCGTTTGTGATCCTGCTGCCGTTCGCGGCGCACAGTGTCTGGGATTACATCGAGCTTCGTCGGCTGGTCAGCGAAATCGAAAGCATCAAGGCCAAGGGCGAGCCCGTCAGCGAACCGCCCGGATTTCCTGCGCTCCCACCTGACCCGAGCGGGAAGCCGACGGCCGCCGGCTATTACCTCGCGGCGTCGATGCTGGCACTCGAAGCCGAGAGCTCCGCGGTGGTGACGCCGGTGCAGGAATGGTTCGCGGCTCAGGCGCCTGATCCGAAAGCGCTTCAAACCCTGGCGGTCCCGCTCGCGCAATTGGTTGATGGAACCCGCGAAGCGGTGTCGCTCGCGGACAAGGCGGCCGCGTTGCCGTTCAACGGTTTCCCCGGAGGCACCGAATTCAGTTACCGGGCCTCGGGAATGGCGCACCTGTGGTCGCTGATCAATGCAAGAACGCTTCACTTGAGTGCGTCAGGAAATGGCGACGGGGCGGTGGTGTCAATGCTGACCGGTTTAAAGCTGCGGGATGGTCTTCGAGAGGGGTCGTGGTTTGCGTTCCCTGAAGATCGCCAGGTCGCCGCCATCCTGAGCCTGACGCGTCCGTCGTCGTCATCGTTGCAACAACTGGCCGACGCACTCGCACGTGAAGGCGACGCCGGCGTGCAAGTTGATAATTTCCTCCAGCAACGCGCGCGCTACGTCGGCACGATCTGGCGGCGGTATTACGGCACCGATCCCAGTGCGCCAAGCCAGTACTCGCTGCCGATGCGCAGCATCACCGAGACGGTATTGCGGCCCTGGATCACGCATCAAACCGTCGACATGTTGCAGGTGTGGGCCGAACTGGCGCGGGTCGCCAAGATGCCGTGGCCTGAGAAGGTTGATGCCCGCGCCAGGCTCATCGACCGCCTCGAGCCCGAGGTGGACGGGCGATCGCTATCGCGCTACGGTTGGCTGTCTCGTCGCAGCATTCCCGTCGCAGCCTACGCACAGGTTGCTGATGCGACCCCTCTCATCATCGACCGCAGCTCGCGCGTTGCCGTGGCGATTGAGCGATTCGAGCGCGATCGGAACGCCCGCCCCGCGTTGCTTACGGAGTTGGTGCCGCAGTATCTCGCGGCGATTCCCGCAGATCCTTACACCGGCGGTCCGCTGCGATATCTTCGCGCCGCCGATCGCTACACGATCTACAGCGTCGGTCCGAATAAGAAGGATGACGCCGGTGACTTGAGGTCGGAATTCGACGCAGCCGTTGCGCGAGGGCAGAAGTATCGACGTATTCGAGGAACGGACATTGGGGTGACGATACTGACCCGGCCCTGAGGACTACTCTTCGTGAAGTTCGCGCGGATATTTGATCAGGCGCAGCAGCGCCTGATCCATCGTCGCGTCGATCTGAGACGAGGGCACGTGGAAGCCGGTGGCCATGAACGAGAAGACGATCGGCTCATCGTCCAGGGTCATCAAATAGCCAGACAGCGATCGCACGTTCGACATCGATCCCGTCTTCGCCCACACGCGGCCTGACCCAATCGTGTCCTTTAATTGATTCGCGATCGTGCCGCTGACTCCCGCCTGCGGCAGCGCCGACTTGAACTGATCGATGAGACGCGGTTCGCGCCAGATCACCGTCAACAGGCGCACGAGGACTTCTGGCGAAAGGTAATCGTTCCGCGACAAGCCGCTTCCGTCGCGAGCGACGTACATCTCCGGAGAAATGCCCCACTTCGACAGTGTGTCGCGAACGACATCGAGTCCAGCCTCGAATGTTGCCTCACCGCCGGCCGGTGCCAGCGAGTGCAACAGCGTTTCGGAATACTCGTTGAGGCTCCACTTGAGATTCGCGTCGATGATCTCCGACAGCGGCGCCGAGCGATCCTCCAGTAACAGTTCTGCCTTCGCATAATCCGGCTTCACGCGTGCATCGTCGATGTCGAGCGGGTTGCCGCCGACGAAGATTCCGTTGCGCGCCAGTGCTTCGCGAAGTGCGTTGAGATACAGGATGGTGGGATTCGGGACGGCGGCGTCTTCGCTGATCGCCTTCGCACCAATCGCTACTTGTCCGCTGACGCGCAGGATGTTCGATCCCGGAATGCGATCGAGCGAGACGCGACTCGGCTGGCCTTCAGCGATGGTGGTCACGCGGTGATCGAGAATGATGCCGCTGCCCGGCGGCGACACGCTGATGATCGCGCGGCCGCCGGCTTCGAGGCCGGGGCCGATCAGCAGTTCCACCGCGTTCTCGTTGTATTGCAGCGCGCCGACCGGTGCGCCGTAGCCAACGACGATGTCGTCCCAGGCCCAGCCGGTGCCCCAGCCGGGTTCGGCAAAGGCGTTGTCGTCGCCGATCAACTGTCCGCCGACACGACGAATGCCCTTGGCGTAGAGCTGTTTCGCCCACGCATCGAACGCGCCCCACCGCTCCGGATGGCGCGGGTTGATGGTTGGATCGCCGTTCGAGACGATCACCAGATCGCCGTCGAGATCGCCATTCGAGAGAGGACCCGTGGCGTAGATCTTCGTCGTGTAGCGGTAATCCCATCCAAGCTTTTCCGCGGCGACCGCTGCGGTGACCAGCTTCATGTTCGAAGCGGGTGTCTGCATCCGGTTGGAATTCAGCGTGAACAGCGTGTCGTCGTGCTTGAGCGATCGGACGGCGATCGACCACAGGGTGTGATCGATCGCGGGTTGGGAAAAGATGGCGGCGAGATCGCGCTGGAGTTGCTCGGCGACGGTTCGGCTGACCGGCGAGGAGGCGACGGTCGCCGGCTTGGCTGATTTGGGGGCGCAGCTTGCAAGAAAGATGCTGGCGAAAACGAGAGCCCTTCGACTTGCAAGCCGGACGCTTCGCGTCCGACTTGCGCGCTCAGGGCGAGCGCTCATTTCTTCGCGCCCGGATTCAGAACCGCGTCGAACGCGGTTAACGCGTCACGAAACGACATCAACTGGATCTTGGCGATGCCTTCTTCGCCTTCACGCTTCGCATAGGCGGCGTCGCCAAGCTGCGCGAACGTCACCCGTTCGAACTTGCCTTCGTCGAAGCTCGCGCTGACGACCAGCACCGGCTTCTCGAGGCCGGTCTTGGTTTTTGCATCGACGAAGGAATCAGCCTTCAGTGCGACCAGCTTGTTCAGCATGTCTTCCATCGCCGTGGCGTCCGCGGGATGGCTGGCGCCGCCGACTTCGGTCACCTTCCACGTTTCCGGATCGGCCGGCTTCGCAGGCGGGACCTTTTCGAATTCGTAGGTCTTGCCATCCTTCACCGCGCGCAGCTTCGCCAGGTAGAACGGGCGGAACTCGAACGCTTCCTTCTTGCGATAGTCGTCGAAGTTCTTGTTCAGATCCGTCTGCAGGGTGCTGTCGACCGTGAAGATCATCGGCCGCGACGCATCGCGCGCGTAGGTCTGGCTGTCTTCGGTCTTGCCGACTTCGAAGACGGTCTTGGCGCTACCGGCGCCGATCGTAATCGTCATTGTCGGCTTGTCGAGACCGTACTTGGCGAGGTCCTTCGGATTCTCCTCGATCATCTTCGACATGTTGGCCGACGAGAGGCGAGTGAGGAAGCCTTCGATCGCGCTGTAGTCGCTGCGCGAGGCCACCGGCTTCACGACCTTCCATTCGTTGCCGGCACGCGACAACTGCATCGAGTCCGCGCCCTTGACCAGCAGCAAGGAGTCGGCCTTGTCGCGATCGAACTTGAGGATCTTCTTGTCGCGCAGGTCGAACGGCGTGCGGTTGAAGCTGGTCTCCTGGAACGACGACACCAGGAACACGCGCTTGTCGTTGTTCTTCTGCGCGTAGATCTCGCTCTGGGTCGGATTCTTGTTCCCGAGCTTCAGCGTGCCGGCGGCGCCGCCCTCAGCCTTGAATTCGACGGTGATGTTCGGCTTGGCCAACCCGAACTGTTCGAGGTTGGTGGCGTTCTCGTCGATGACGCGCACGATCTCGATGTTGGTCAGCGCCGACGCGACACCAATCGCTTCAGGCGGATCGGCTTCAATGGCGGTGGGCTCGAGGAGCTTCCAGCCGCCGTCGGCCTTCTTCAGCAGCGTCGACTGGCCCTGATACGTGACGCGCAGCTCGTTGATCTTGTCGGCCTCGACGGTGAAGACCTTCTCCTTCGTCGCCGAAGAGCCGTCCGCGTTCGGCGTCGGGCGCTTCGAATCGACGAAGTAGATGTAACCGCCGAGCCCCGCCAGAACAACAACGAGGATCAGAGTCGAGGTGAGGCGCCCCATTTAGCGCCTCTTCCACCACGTATAGACGCCGCTCGCGAACACCAGGCCCGGGATGATGAACAGCGTCAGGATCATGATGCGGTTCTGCTGATCCGCGGTCAGCGTCAGCCGGCGATCTTCGGGCTGGCGCGGGCGAACCGCGATCAGGTTCTCCTGCTGCGACAACCAGTTCAGCGAATTCAGGAACAGGTCGCGGTTGCCGGCCACGCCGATGGCGGTGTTCGAGGCGAAGTCGGAGTCACCGAAGGCGACGATGCGCGTTTCGGGTTTGCGCTGGTCGTCCGGATTCGCGGGCGTCGCGTTGCCGGACGGCGGCGGGGGAGTCACGGTCGCCGGCGCGGACACCGCCGCACCAAGCGTGATCGGTCCCTGCTTGTCGCCCTTGTCGGCATTGAACTCGACCTGGCCGCCCTTGCCGGACGACAGCGAAGCGACGTCGGCTTCCGACCAGCTTTGCGGGCTGGTGCTGACGAGCGGCTGCGCGGTGTGCGAATTCGATCCGCCTTCGATCGGCGCCATGGTGCGCGCCATCGGATAGGCCGTGATCACGCGGAAGCCTTCGGTGATCGGATGCGGGGGATACTGCGCCGCCACCGGAACCGAGGCGTCGGTGCCGAGCATCTGGCCCATGCCGCTGGCGTCGAGGACGACGTCGGTGCCGGCGCGGATGCCCCAGTCGGCCAGGAACTGCGTCAGCAGCGGCTGCGCGGGCCCCTTCAGGAGCGGATCGAGCATCACCAGCACCTTGCCGCCCTTGGCGACGTAGTTGGTGATCGCTTCAATCTCAGGCGGGAAGAAATCCGTCGTCGGACCGGCGATGACGAGGACCGTCGCATCATCCGGCACGGTCTTCTGCTGAATCAGGACCAGCGGCTCGATGACGAAGTTGTCCTGCTTCATCGATTCAGCCGCGGTGCTGTAACCGCCGCGATCGCTCGAGGCTGAATCCTTCTCGCCATGTCCCTGCGTGAAGTAGACCTTGCGGGTCGTGCCGGTGACGACCTTGATCAGCGCGTTGGTCAGGTCCTGTTCATTCGACGAGGTGACGCGCTCGGTGCGGCCCTTGTAGTCGAACAGGATCGTCGGCAGCGTGTCGATCTTCGCCGCGCCGGCGCGAGTCGGTTCGCGATCGGGATCGATGTATTCGGTCGTCAGCTTGGTGGTCTGATACTGGAATTCCTTCAGACGATCCTTGTGCGCGTCCTGGCGATCCTGGCGCTCGAACACGGTGATCTTCACCGGCTCCTTGAGGTCCTTGAGGATCTTGATGGTCTGATCGGAGAGGCTGTAGACCTGGTTCGCGGTCAGGTCCCAGCGCTTGTTCTGGCGCGTCCCGAGATAGTTCACGGCGACGAGGATGCCGAGGAACACGATGATGCTGACGATCGACATGGTGCCGTACTGCGCGCCGCGGCCCTTGTAGAAGGTCGCCACATCGCGCCACTGGCCCGCCATGTAGATGAGGACGGAGGCCAGGCCGGCCCACGCGGCGTAGGTGGCGTACTGGTTCCATTCGGGATGGAACATGCGGACGGCCACCGCGCCAAACACCAGCGCCGTGCCGATCCAACCGACGATGCCGAGTATTTTCTGCATGATTAGCCTCTCCACCTTTCGCTGTCCACCGACTTGGCGGTGAGGAACAGGCCGAAGGCCATGAAGCTCAGGTAATAGATCACGTGCTTGGTGTCGATGATGCCCTTCGCGAAGTCATCGAAGTGTTCGGTGAGCGACAGATACTGCAGCACCGTTTGCGTCGTCGGTCCGACGAAGGTGCTGATCCAGCTGATCACCCACAGCATCAGGAACACGCCGAAGGTGGCCATCGCGGCGACGATCTGGTTCTTCGTCAGGCTCGAGATGAAGAGGCCCAGCGAGAGGAAGCAGCCGCCCATCAACAGCAATCCGAGATAGCCGGTCGCAATCGGCTTCCACTCGGGATTGCCGAAGATGAAGAGCACCGCCATGTGAATCAGCGTGACGGCCAGCATCGCGGCATAGAGCGAGATGGCGCCGATGAACTTGCCGAGGATGATCTGCAAGTCGGTGATCGGCGAAGTGAGCAGCAGCTCGATCGTTCCCGAGCGCTTTTCTTCGGAGTAGGTGCGCATCGTGATCAGCGGGAACAGGAACAGCATGATCACCGTGGTGTTCATCAGCGTCGGGCCGACGAGCATCTGGTTGATGTTGAGCGCCTGCGTCGGATTCATGCCCATCTGCGCGCTCTGTTGCTCGAAGTAGGCGAGCGGCACGTAGAAGAACCAGCCGAAGAGCAGGGCGAAGAAGCCGATCAGCACGTAGGCGATCGGGCTGGAGAAGTAGGCGTTCAGCTCGCGTTGAGCGATGGCGAGGGTGTTACGCATTGATCACCTGCGCTTCCGCCGCGACGTCTTCCGACGCGGTCTCTTCGGTGGTGAGGCTCAGGAAGATGTCTTCGAGGCTCATGCGCATCGGGCGCAGTTCGAGAAGTCCCCAGCCGCCGCGGACGACGGCGTTGGCGACGGCGCTGCGGATGTCGGCGCCCTTTTCGCTGTCGACCTCGAAGGCCGGAGCGGCTTCACGCGTTTCGCTGATGTTGACGCGCGTGACGCCGGGAATCGATTGCAGCGACCGTTGCAGATCTTCAGCCGGGCCCTGCGCCTGGACGAACATGGTCACGGTGCCGCGCAGGCGTTCGGTCAGCGCTTCCGGCGAATCGGTGGCGACCACCTTGCCCTTGCTGATGATCACGACCTTGTCGCAGGTCTGCGCGACCTCGGGCAGGATGTGCGTGCTCAGGACGATCGTGTGATTGCCCTTGAGCTCGCGGATCAACTGGCGTGTCTCGATGATCTGCTTCGGATCGAGACCCGCGGTCGGTTCGTCGAGGACGAGCACTTCCGGTTCGTGGATCAGGGCCTGGGCGAGACCGACGCGCTGCTTGTAGCCCTTCGAGAGCTTGCCGCAGTGGCGGTTGGCCATGTCGGCGACCCACGTCTTCTTCATCACCGCATCGACGCGGTTGTTCAGGTCTGACGTGACGCCCTTGATCTTCCCGACGAACCGCAGGTACTCGCGCACGGTCATGTCGGGATAAAGAGGTGGAGTTTCGGGAAGATAGCCGGTGCGCTTCTTGGCTTCGATCGGCTTGTCGAACACGTCAAAGCCGGCGACGGTCGCCTTGCCTTCGGTGGCCGGCATGTAGCCGGTGATGATCCGCATGGTGGTGGTCTTGCCGGCGCCATTGGGACCGAGGAACCCGAGGATTTCGCCCGACTCCGCTCGAAAACTGACGTCGTCTACGGCCGTAAACGGGCCGTACTTCTTGGACAGGTGCTGAACCTCAATCACGAGGATCTCCGGAAAATAAGAAAACGGTGTAAGCTCTTGCTGCTGTCGCTGTAACAGGCGATTAGGTGAGCGTAAACCTAATGGATACGCGAATTACGCTCATCCAGCCCCCCATCCTAGTCGAACCGCCGTAGGGCAGCAAGTTACACCGATGAAACGATTGCTCGTCGTTTTGGTAGTGGTGCTTGTGGTCGTGGGCGCCGGTTCGGGATGGTGGTGGGTGCGCAGCTCCCTCCCGATTCTCGACGGCCAGGTCGCGCTCACCGGCCTCCGTGCACCTGTTGAAATCCTGATTGATGGCCACGGCGTTCCCGCCGTCTATGCCCGCGATCAGGAGGATGCGTGGTTCGCCGCGGGCGTCCTGCATGCGCGCGATCGCCGCTGGCAGATGGAGCTCTATCGCCGAGTGACGATGGGGCGGTTGTCGGAGGTGCTGGGCGACACCACCATTCATTTCGATCAGCGGTTCCTGACCTTAGGCCTGCGCGAGGCCGCGAAAGCGGAGTGGGAGCGCGCCTCGCCACCGGTGCGCCTTGCGCTCGAGCGTTATGCCGCCGGCGTCAATGCGGCTTCCGCTGAACTCGTCGGCCGCAAACGGCCGATCGAATTTCAATTGCTTGGCATCACGCCTCCGCCCTGGGAGCCGATCGATTCGCTGGCGGTCGGCCGCTTGTTGACGTGGCGCCTGGCTGAAAATCACCAGGCGGAACTGGTCCGCGCGGCGCTGACGGCGAAGTTCGGTGAAGAGACGGCGCGATTCCTGACGGGGAAGTATCCCGGTAACGCGCCGTCCATTATCCAAACCACTGTGACATCGGCCACGGCAGAGCGAGCCAAGGCTCCGCAGACCGTCGCCATCGTGCCGGGCCTTGAATGGCTCGCCGCGGGGGCGCGGCGAGGCAACAGTAACAACTGGGTCCTTGCCGGCGGCCGCACCAAGAGCGGGCGGCCGATTCTCGCGAACGATCCGCATCTGCAGATCGAATTTCCGTCGACGTGGTACGAGATGCACCTCGTCGCCTCCGGCCTCGACGTCGTCGGCGTGACGATTCCGGGCGTGCCGTTCATTGCGCTTGGCCACAACGCGCGCATCGCGTGGGGGATGACCGCGACCAACGCCGACGTGCAGGATCTCGCGCTCGAGCGCATCGACGTCGGCAAGAAGAAGTCGATGTATCACGGTGAATGGGTGCCTATTCAATCGATGACCGCGGACATCCCGGTCCGCGGGCGCAGCGCGCCGTTGCCGTTCGAAGTGTGGAAGACGCCGAACGGGCCGATCTTCTCCGACGTGGAACTGGATTGGGACGCACCGCCCTCCTGGCTGTCGCCGGACGGCAGGCCGACTGACGAGCGCCGCGCCTATTCCTTGAAGTGGGATGCGTCGGGTGATCTCGCGACCGCGTTCGAGGCGATCAACCGCGCGGGCGACTGGAACGCATTCACGCTGGCCGTCGGCGCCTTCGCCGCTCCGTCGATGAACATCGTCTATGCCGACGTCGACGGCAATGTCGGCTACGCGATGTCGGGCGTGTTGCCGGTTCGCGCGAGCGGTGACGGCACGTTGCCGATTGACGGCAACGCCGGTCTCGGCTGGAATGGTTCCATTCAACCTTCGGCGTTACCGCGTGCGTTCAATCCGCCATCGGGACTGATCTATTCAGCGAACAATGAAATCGATCGGGGCTTCACTGGACTGATCACGCGCGACTGGACCGCGGGCTACCGGGCGTCGCGCCTGCGCGATCAACTCTCGAAGCCGGAGCCGGTTGATCTCGATGCGATGTCTGCGCTGCAGAACGACAAACGCAGCCTCGCCGCCGACGCCGTGCTCGCCGGACTTGATTCCGCGATCAAGGTCGGCCACACGCGCGACAGCGAAAAGTCCACCACCGCCCTGCTCGAGCAGCTGGCGGCCTGGGACCATGTCGTTGACGCCCGTCCCGTCGTCTCGCTGTATGAAGCGTTCGAAGACGCGTTGTGGCGCAGAACGTTCGTCGACGAGATGGACGATCCGCTGTTCCTGAAATTCTACGAATGGGCCGGTGCCGAAAAGCCCGCGGGTCTCTATTCGGTGATCAACGACCCGACCTCGCGCTGGTTCGACGACATCACCACGGTGGAACGCAAGGAAACGCGCGACGACATCTTCCTGCTGGCAATTCGCGACGCCGACGAGCGATTAAAGGGCGTCTCCGGCCGGGGATGGGATCGCGTCCACAGTGCGGAGTTCAATCATCCGCTTGGCAACATCGCCTTTCCGTTCCGCTGGTTGTTCAATCGCGGCCCCGTGCCGGTCGAGGGCGATGGATACACGGTGATGCGCATCAGCTGGAACCGCCTGACGCCATTCACGGCGTGGGAGCATCCGTCTTGGCGGGAGCTCTTCGACGTCGGGCAGTGGGACGATGCGCGCGTGTCGCTGCCGGCGGGGCAATCGGGCCATCCGATGAGCCCGTTCTATTTCGACCAGAACGACGCGTGGCGCAAAGGGCAGTATCGGACCCAGCCGTTCTCTCGCAGTGCCGTGCAGGCCGCCTCAAAACACCGATTACTGCTCGTGCCATAGAGGTCTTAGGGTCTTAGGGTCTTAGGGTCTTAGGGTCCTAGGGTCTTAGGGGCCTAGGGCACGCTTGACCGGCGGAATAGCGCTCGTCTAATATATGAGCAGTTGCTCATATGAACATAGATACCGAAGTCTGCGATCTCGTCCAGATCGACCTCGCCCGCGTCCGGAAGATTCGCGCGGCGCTGGTGGCGCCGGATGCGGTCCGGGGGCTGGCGGACACCTTCAGCGCGCTTGGCGATCCGACGCGCGTGCGCATTCTCGATGCGCTATCGCACGGTGAGTTGTGTGTCTGCGATCTCGCAGCGGTGCTAAGCCTCAGCCAGTCGGCGGTGTCGCATCAACTGCGGCTGTTGCGCGGACTGCGCCTCGTTCGCCCGCGTCGTGACGGGCGCGTGGTGTTTTACTCGCTGGACGATCAACACATCATTTCGCTCTTCAAGCAAACGCTGCAGCACGTCGAGGAGTCCGCCTCCGCGACTGGCGTCGCTACGGCGAGACAGGCCCGCCTTCGCGGAAAATCCGCTACGGCGAGGCAAGCTGTGAGGCTGTAATGGCTGACGCCGCCACGCACGCGATCGGCTGTTCGCACTGCGAAGACGAGCCGGCACCGACCGGCGCGAATATTCGCGGCTGGTTCACCGGCATCGCGGCCGCGATGGTCGTGGCGGCGTGCGGGTTGTCATGGTTCACGCCGTTCCCGGCCTGGGCCACCCCGATCTTCATCGTCGCCACCGTCGTCGGCGCCGTGTTTCCGGCGCAGCGCGCGTGGCAGTCGATCACGCGCGGGTCGCTCGACATCAACGTGCTGATGGTCATCGCGGTGATCGGTGCACTCGCCATCCGCCAATTCGAGGAAGCGGCGATGGTCGTATCGCTGTTCGCGCTGGCGCAGTGGCTCGAAGCGCAGAGCCTCGATCGCGCACGCGAGGCGATCGGCAAGTTGATCGACCTCGCTCCGTCGAGCGTCGTGGTTCGCGATGCGTCGGGCGAACGCACTATCGGGATCGAGCTCGTTGATCTCGGGGCGCTGATGATCGTCAAGCCGGGCGAGCGCATTGCGCTCGATGGCATCGTTCGCAACGGCCGCTCGGACGTCAATCAAGCGCCGATCACCGGCGAGTCGCTGCCGGTGGAAAAAGCGGAAGGCGATGAAGTGTTCGCCGGCACGATCAACGGCCATGGCGCGTTGAGCGTCATGGTTACCCGTCGCCGCGCCGACACCACCCTTGCGAAGATCGTGCACCTCGTCGAATCGGCGCAGGCCAAGCGCGCGCCGCTCCAGCAATTCATCGATCGCTTCGCGGCGTGGTACACGCCGTCGATCGTCATCCTGGCGGTACTGGTCGCGACGGTTCCCGTCCTCCTCCTCGGACAGCCGCTCGATACGTGGCTGTATCGATCGCTGGTGCTGCTGGTGGTGTCGTGCCCGTGCGCGCTGGTGATTTCCACGCCCGTCTCGATCGTCTCCGCATTGGCCGGCGCCGCGCAGCACGGCGTGATCGTGAAGGGCGGCATTCATCTCGAACGTCTCGCGCGCGTGCGGGTCGTGGCGTTCGATAAGACCGGCACGGTCACAACCGGCCGCCTCACACTCGACGCGGTCCAGCCGGTCGATGGTTACACCGACGACGAGGTGGTGCGGTTGGCCGGATCGGTGGAATCACAATCGGAGCATCCGATTGCCGCCGCGATTCTTTCGGCGGCGTCATCTCGAGGCGTGCCGCTTGATTCTCCGGGTGACGTCACCGCGTTGCCGGGCCTCGGCGTCGAGGGCACGGTGGCAGGCGCGCAGATCGTCTGCGGCACTCAGCGGTTGTTCGCCGAGCGCGGCATGCTCACCGCGGCAGTCACCGCCATAGCCCAGGCGATGGCGGCGAACGGCCTGTCGCCGGTGCTGGTGGCGCGCAACGGCACGGCGATCGGCGTGCTGGGCGTGAGCGATCGTCCCAAGGCGAATGCCGCCGGCGTCGTCGCCGACCTCCGCGCCCAGGGAGTGTCGAGAGTCGCGATGCTGACCGGCGATCACGATGCGGCGGCGCAGGCGACGGCCTTACAGCTGGGCGTGGACGATGTGCGCTCCGGTCAGTTGCCGGCCGACAAGGTCACGGCCATCGAACAGTTGCGCGATGCGCACGGCGCGATCGCCATGGTCGGCGACGGCGTCAACGATGCGCCCGCTCTTGCTGCCGCCGATGTCGGCATCGTCATGGGCGCGATGGGCAGCGGCGCGTCGCTCGAGACCGCGGACATCGCGTTGATGACCGACGAGTTGCCGAACGTGCCATACATCATTCGCTTGAGCCACGCGACGATCGCGAACATTCGCGTCAACGTGGCGATCTCGGTCGTGCTCAAGCTGGCGTTCGTGGTGCTGGCCGTCTCCGGCGTGGCGACGTTGTGGATGGCCGTACTGGCGGATACCGGCGCTTCCGCGCTCGTGGTCGCGAACGCGGTGCGCTTGCGGCGATTTCAATGATCCCGCGCGGAGCGCGGGAGAGGCGACTCAGGCCTCGATCTTCACCGATCGGAAGAAGTGCGCCTCGACGAAACCGTTGATGACATTCTGATCGGTGGCCTTGACCGTCGTGAACTGTATCCCTGCGCCGGCCTTCGACACGCTCCAGCACACCACGCCCTCGACTTCGAGCTCGCGCTTCGATCCGGGTAGCGCGAACTTCACCTTGATGACCGTGCCTCGCACCGGCGGGTTGTTGGTGCGGATTGCCATGCCGCCCATGCTCAAGTCCATCGCGATCGCGGCGGTAATGGTTTTCCCGATGCGATACGACACCGGGATCCCCATGACGACGCGCGGATGCTCGCGCTTGTGGAAGGTCCCGGGAAAAAGATGCGGCGCAATCGACGGCAGGATGTGCTCGGCCGCGCTATATTCGTTCAGGTAGCCGGCGACGCCGAGGGCCGCCAGCTCGCGCACCTCGTCGACGTTCTGCACGCCGCCGCTGAACACCAGGATCGGCAGCCGTCCCCCGTCCAGCTTGCGGATGCGCTTCACCAGCTCGACACCCGCATTGGGCAGGCGCAGGTCGAGCACGATGAGATGGAGTTCGTCGAAGTCGGCGCGCACATTGACCAGGAGCTGTGCGACGGACTTGACGATCAGGGCGCGGTGGCCGGCGGCATCGAGCGCGGTCTTGAATCGATCGCGCACGAAGGGCGTATCCGAAGCCACCACTACGGTCTTGCGTATCGAGGATGCAGTGGTCATAACGCGTGCGTAACGCGCGCGGTTCGTTGCAGACTGTATCAGGTTCTCGTTATAATTTGGTCGACCGTTCGCCTTCTTTCGCCGCCTAAGGAGCACCCAGCATGTCCGCGATTTGTCCCGAGTGCGATTCGCCCATTGACGTTGACGAATTTGACGTCGACATTGGCGACGAGTTGACATGCACGGAGTGCGGCTCGCTCCTGCGCGTCGCCAGCGACTCGCCCCTCGAATTCGACATCGCTGACGACGAGGACGATATCGACGACGAGGAAGAGGAAGTAAAGGCCACCGACGACGACGCGGAAGAGAGCGACGACGACGACGATGAAGACGAGGACGAAGACGATCCCGACGACGAATAGCGTCCTTGCCGAGAAGGGCCGGCGCCTGCACGAGATTCTCGCCGGCTACGAGTCCGTTCTGATTGCCTTCAGCGGCGGCGTGGACAGCGCGTACCTGGCCATTGCCGCCGCGCAATCCCTGGGCGAGCGCGCGCTCGCCGTTACGGCCGACAGCCCCAGCTATCCGGACACGCATCGACGGCTCGCGCTGTCGATCGCGAACGACTTCGGCTTCGCGCACGAATTGATCAACACCGCCGAACTCGAGCGGCCCGAGTATCGCGCCAATCCCGCGAACCGCTGCTATTACTGCAAGGACGAGCTCTATAGCCGCCTCAGCGCGATCGCGACCGAGCGCGGCATCGCGGTGGTCGTGGACGGCAACAATGCCGACGATCGCGGCGACTATCGTCCCGGCCGGCAGGCCGCGCGCGAACACGGCGTGCGCAGCCCGCTCGACGAAGCGGACCTGACCAAGGACGACATTCGCGCGCTGGCGCGCGAAGCGGGACTCGACAGCTGGAACGAACCCGCGTCCGCCTGCCTGTCGTCGCGCATTCCTTACGGCCACGAGGTGTCGAACGAAGTGCTCCGCCAGATCGAGCAGGCGGAGGATGCCGTACGCGCGCTTGGCTTCCGCGTGTTCCGCGTCAGGCACCACGAAACCGTGGCGCGCCTCGAGATTGCGCGATCGGAAATGGCGCGCGCGCTCGATCCCGACGTCAACACGAAGCTGGTTGATGCGCTGAAGAAGCTTGGTTATCAATACGTGAGCCTCGACTTGCAGGGCTACCGCCTCGGCAGCCTGAACGAGGCGCTGCGCCTGCGCCCGGTCTCCTGATGTCGCAGCGTGCGCTCGCGGCGCTGGCGCTGATCTTCGCGCTGGCGCACGTGCCCTTCCTGGCCGCGTCGCTCGAAGACATCGACTCGGTCAACTTCGCGCTTGGCGTCCGCCATTTCGATGTCGCGACGCACCGCCCGCACCCGCCGGGGTATCCCGTCTACATCGCCCTCGGAAAGGTCACGACCGCGATCACCGGACTGGTCGTTGATGCGTCGCCATCGACCATCGATGCAAAAGCGCTGGCCGTGTTGTCGCTGCTGAGCGCGCTGCTCGCGATCGTGTGCCTGTACCTCGTGTTCGCGAGCTTTGCCGATTCGCCGCCGATGAGCGTGCGCGAACGACTGAGCACACTGGATCTGACCGCGTTCTCGGCCACCGCCATCACCATTTCGTGTCCGTTGTTCTGGTATCTCGCGGTGCGGCCGATGAGCGATCTGCCCGGCCTGGCGCTCGCGGCGGCCGCGCAAGCGTGCCTGATGATGGCGTGGCGACGGCAGACGCCTGGACCGGATGGCGATCGACGCCTCAATCCGGAGGCGACCGCGGCGTCGGGCCGGATGATCGTGCTGGGGGCGTTCCTGGCGGCGCTCAGCATCGGCCTGCGATCGCAGACGGTCTGGTTTACGTTCCCGCTGCTGCTATTGGTGTTGATCGATCGCATCGGCCGCGGCGTGGCCGGAGCGATGCTCGGAAGCGCGGTGACGTTTGTGGCTGGTGGCCTCGCGTGGGGCATCCCGTTGCTGGTTGCCAGCGGCGGCCTGAACGCGTATCTCGCGGCGCTTGGCACGCAGGCCGGCGAGGATTTCGCCGCCGGCGAGATGCTGTACTTGAATCCGAATCCGCGCGCGGCAGCCTTTGCGTTGATGCGGACGTTCGTCGATCCCTGGGATGCGACGGCGCTGGGCACGGTCGTGCTGATCCTCGCAGCGGCAGGATTGGTGCAATTGCTCTGGAAAGATCGGCGATCGTTTGCCGCGGTCGTGGCGCTGGCCGGTCCGTATCTCGCCTTCCATTTGCTCTTTCAAGACACGTCGTTCATCCGTTACGCGTTGCCCCTCGTCCCGGTGGTCGCCTTTCTCGCGGTGAGGGGCGTGACGCTGGTCTCGACGCCGGCCGTCCCCGTCGTGGCGGCCGTCCTCTCGATCGCCGGCGTCGTGATTGCGAGCCCCGTGCTGCTGGCGTACAGCGCGGCGCCGAGCCCGACGGTGCGCGCCATCGAGGCGATGCAGGCGGAGCGGCGAGTGGCCACGCCCGGGGCGCTTGCGATGCACCAGACGTTTGTGCGGCCGCTCGAAGCCGAGGACGTCGGCATCTCACCGCAACTCCCTTCACCACCGCGGCTCGAGTGGCAGGAGCTGGTGAAGTACTGGAAGTCCGGCCACACCGAGCCGGTGTGGTTTCTCGCCGATCCGACGCGCAGCGATCTGGCGCTGATCGATCCGTCGCGACTACAGGATTCAACCGAGTTCCGCTGGCCGCTCGTGGCGCGGCCGGCCTTCGGCGGCATGCGTCCGTCGGCGGTGCGCTGGTATCGCATCGCGGCGCCTGGTTGGTTTGCCGAAGACGGGTGGTCGTTGACCCCCGAGACGGCGGGCATAGCCGGGTTGATGGGGCGCGCGCCTCACCTGGGGCCGATCACCGCGATGGTCCGCCGACGGCCCGGCGCGGCCCGGGTGTTGGTGGGCGGCCGCAATTTCGGGGGCGCCACTGATCCGGCCGCGCGGTTCACGATCGCCATTGACGGCGTGACGCTGCAGCAGTTCGACGCATCACCCGGATTCTTCCTCAAGGTGTTCGACATTCCCGCCGGCCGGCTATCAGGAAACGGCCCATTGGCTGCGGTTACCCTGCAGTCGACCGCGGTGTCCGGATCGGCCGTGATTCAAACCGCGATCGAGCAGTTCGATCTCCAGGACGATCAGGCCACCATGTGGGGGTACGGCGAGGGCTGGCAGGAAGCGGAGTACACCCCCTCCTTCGGCGTCTGGCGCTGGACCAGCGACCGTTCGACCCTGCTGATCGCCGGCCCGCCCAAGGCCGTCCGCCTCACGATGACCATCGAGTCCCCGCTGCGTTATTTCGATGAGGCGCCGCTGGTGCGCGTGAGCGCCGGTTCGAAGGAGATCGCCGTAGCGACGATCGCATCGGGGCGGGACTGGACCTTCGATGTGCCGGCAGATGCTCTCGCCGCGTCGAACGGCGCCGTTACAATTGAAAGCAACAGGACGTTTGTGCCGGCGGAACGCAGCGGGGGAGCGGACCATCGACGGCTAGGGCTGCGCGTGTTTGCAATTCGCGTGTCTAATTCGTTGACAGCGGCGGAAACTACCCGCTAATCTCCGGTTCACTAACTACCGATAAGACCCCAGCAGACTTCAGGGAGAGTTGACAATGAACGTGTATCAGCGAACGGCTTTAGTAGCCTCATTCTGCTTGGTATTGGGTCTCGGTGTTGCGGCCTGTGGAAAGAAGGCCCCCGCCGTTTCACCGCCACCGCCACCCCCTCCGGCCGCGCCGACGGCACCACCGCCGCCGCCCTCGCCGCCGCCTCCGCCTCCGGCCGCGCCCGCGCCGCGCCCGTTGACCGAGGACGACCTGTTCGCGCAGAAGTCATTGGCGCAGCTCAACTCCGAGAAGCCGCTCGGCGACGTTTATTTCGATCTCGACGCCGCGACGATCAAGGACGAGAGCAAGTCCGCGCTGACCGCGAACTCGACGTGGCTGAAGCGCTGGACGAGCACCAAGATCAACATCGAAGGCCATTGCGACGAGCGTGGCACCGCGGAATACAACCTGGGCCTGGGTGAGCGCCGCGCCACCGCGGTGAAGAGCTACCTGGTCGAACTGGGCGTGCCCGCCGATCGCATCGTGATTGTCAGCAAGGGCAAGGAATCGCCCTTCTGCACCGAGTCAAATGAAGCGTGCTGGTCGCAGAATCGACGCGGCCACTTCATCATTACTGCAAAGTAAGTTTAAAGTTTAAAGTTTAAAGTTTAAATTTCGAGCGAGGCAGCGATCTTCTCCGCTGCCTCGCGAGGATTGGGCGCCGCTGTTATAGGGCGCCCGATTACCAGATACGAAGACCCCGCCGCCATCGCTTCTGCGGGTGTCAGCGTTCTCGCCTGATCGTCCTTTCCCCGTTGATCCGCCGGCCGGATGCCGGGCGTCACAATCTGAAAATCCGATCCGCACGCGTTCCTGATCGCCGTCACTTCCTGGGGCGATGCGACGACGCCGTCGAGGCCTGACGCCTTCGCCAGCTTGGCCAGGTGCACCACCTGGTCGAGCATCGATCGGCCGACACCGATTTCGGCGAGGGCCTGATCGTCCATGCTCGTCAGCACCGTCACCGCGATCACCAGCGGCTTCGGCCGTCCCAGCGCGGCGGCGGTCTTTGTCGCGCTCTCGGCGGCGGCTTTCATCATTGCGCTGCCGCCCGAGGCATGGACGTTGACCATCCACGCGCCGGTGGCCACGGCCGACTGCACCGCGCCGGCGACGGTATTCGGGATGTCGTGAAACTTGAGATCGAGGAACACGCGATCGCCGCGGCTGGTCAACTCACGGACCATTGCGGGACCTTCGGCAGTGAACAACTGCTTGCCGATCTTGAAGCCGCCCACCGATCCGCGCAACTGATCCGCCAACGCGATGGCCTTCGCGGCGGTATCGACATCCAGGGCAACGAGAATCGGGTTCATGCGTGAACGGCTTTCGGCGGAGTGGGATCGAATGCGCCGATCAGGTCGCGCAACTTCTCGACCTTGTGGCGGGTCATGTAGTCGTTCAGTCCATCGAGCACCTTCGACCAGACGAAGGGATCGACGAAGTTCTGGGTGCCGATCTGGACCGCGGTGGCGCCGGCCAGCATGAACTCAATGGCATCGCGCGCGTCGGTGATGCCGCCCATGCCGATGATCGGAATCTTCACCAGTTGGTAGCACTCCCACACCATGCGCACCGCGATCGGGCGAATGGCGGGACCGCTCAATCCGCCGAGCACGTTGCTGATCTTCGGCCGTCGTGTCTCGACGTCGATCGCCATGGCGAGGAAGGTATTGACGAGGGACACGGCGTCCGCGCCGGCGTCTTCCGCGGCGCGCGCGAATGACGCGACGTCGGTGACGTTGGGGGTCAGCTTTGGAATCACCGGCAGGTGCGTGGCCTTGCGAACCGCACTGACCACATCAAAGGTGCCGTTGAGGCTGCAGCCGAACTGGATGCCGCCCTCCTTGATGTTCGGGCACGAGATATTCAGCTCGATGGCGGCGACGCCGTCGGCTTGCGACAACACCTTGCAGACTTCAACGTATTCATCCAGCGTCGTGCCGCAGACGTTGACGAAGGTGCGCGCGCCCGCCTTGTTCAGCAGCGGCAGCTTGTCCTTCACGAAGCGATGCACGCCGATGCCTTGCAGGCCGATTGCGTTGATCATGCCGGCCGGCGTTTCAACAATGCGCGGGGGCGGATGCCCCTGCCGCTCCTTCATGAACAGGCCCTTCGACACCACGCCGCCGAGCAGCGAGAGATCGACCACCTGTTCGTATTCGAGGCCGTAGCCGAAGCAGCCGCTCGCCGCGATCAGCGGATTGGGCAGCGTCAGCGATCCGATCGAGACCGAGAGATCTTGAGCCATTAGTCCCTTGGCCTGAGCGAAGTCGAAGGCCACACCAGCTCCGCGCCGTCGAACACCGGTCCGCTGATGCACGATCGCACCAGGTTGGCTTCCTCGTTGCCGTGTTTCACCGGGACGACGCAGCTGTAACAGCCGCCGAGGCCGCAGCCCATGACGCGCTCGACGGAGACCTGCGAGGGCTGTTGATAGCGAGCCGCCAGTTTCGCGACGGCTTCGAGCATCGGTTCGGGTCCACAGGCGTAGACCATGGCGACCGAGGCGCCGACGTCTTTCAGCGCGGCTTCGAGCGGAATGGTGACGCGCCCCTTTGTGCCGCGGGCGCCGTCTTCCGTCGTCACAACGAGCGTGATGCCGAGTCGTTCGAAGAAGTCGAGATAAAACAGTTCTTCCGCGGTGCGTGCCCCGTAGAACAGCGTGGCCGGCGTGCGCGAGGCCGCGAGTGATTCGGCGAGCGTCGCAAAGGGCGCCAGGCCGACACCGCCCGCCACCATCCATGCTTCCATCGGCGCGACGACCGGCTTGAAGGGAAGACCGAGCGGACCGAGGCACGACACCACGTCGCCGGGTTCGAGGTCGTACAGCTTGCGCGTGCTGCGTCCCGCGCGCTTGTTGAGGATGCTGATGCCGGTAATGGTTCCCGACGCATCGCGAAGGACCTCAAACACCGAAAAGGGCCGTCGCAACAGCGGGTCGGTGACGCCGACCGGCTTCACCATGACGAATTGTCCTGGCGCGGTCCGCTTCCCGACTTCCGGCGCCGCCAGGCTCAGCACCGAGTAGTCGCGCGACAGTCGCGTGTTCGCGATCACGGTCGCGTCGATATCAACGGGCGGCATTAATCGAATATGGTACATCCTTCCCTGAGCGATGCGCTACCTGCGTATGCTGTCCAATTCGGTGATCGCCGCCGGCGTTGCGTCCGGTTACCTCACCGCGCTCGTCCTGCAGCTGAATCCGGCCATTGAAATCGGCCCCGCGACCCTGCTGCCGCTCGCGACGATCCTCGCGATCGCTTACGGCGCCAACCTGACGGTCGCCTTTTATGCGTTGATCGTCCTTCGCCAGATTCTCGCGGTGGAAGTGCTGTCGCCCGGATGGTTGAGCGTGCGGCTGCTGTCGTGGCTGTGCACGATTGCGGCGGCTGGCGCATCCGCGCTGATGTGGCTGAACCTGCGCGGGTTCGGCGACGTCCTCGACGCCGCCACGCGCGATCGCATGTTTGCCGGCGCGTCGCTGGTCACCGCATCCGCGGTCATCTTCCTCGGACTTGGCCTCGCGCACCTGGGACGGCGCGGCGGTCGCGTCGGTGGCGCGATTCTGTCGGTGGCGGTGGTGTTCTCATTGGCCGCTCCCGTGATCGCACGCGGTCCTGGCCGCCCGGCGCCGTTGCCGGCACGACTGACGATGACACCGGCGGGCAGCGAAGTGCCGACGACGACCGATTCGCACATCCGGATGTTGATGTTTGACGGCGCGTCGCTCGACTTCATCTCGCCCGCCGTCGCGGCGGGGCGTCTCCCGAATTTCGCGCGCATCTTCGATCAAGGCGCCGTGCTGCATCTCGCGACATCGCGGCCGACGCAGGCCGAACCGGTGTGGAGCGCGATCGCGACGGGCCGCCTGCCGATGTCCAACGGCGTGCGATCGTCGGTGATCTACGGCGTACTGGGCGGCACGCCGATTCAACTGCTACCCGATTACTGTTTCGCCCAGGCGCTCGTCACGTTTGGATTCCTTACCGAAGAGCCGCAGACCGCCACCGATCTGCTGGCGCGGCCGATCTGGAACATCCTCAGCGATCGGAATGTCAGCGTTGGCGTGATCGGCTGGCCGCTGACACACCCCGCCCCGGTCGTCGATGGCTTTTCGGTCAGCGACGCGTTTCACCGCTTGACGGATACCGACCTGACGCAGGACGCGACGCCGGCGCTGTGGCCCAGCAGCCTGCTGCCGGATGCGCTCGCGGCCCTGCAAGTGCCGGCCGATCCCGATCCGGTCTCGCTGGTGTCGGCAATGGGCGCGCCCCAGCCGGTGAATGACTACGACATTCGCATCGACCAGGCGCCGATCCTGGCCGATCGCGTGCACCTGCAGTTGCTGAGGGCGCTCGAGAAGAACCAACCGCGTTTTCTCGCGGTGCGATTCCCGGGCATCGACGCGGTCGGCCATCGATTCCTGCGCTACGCCGACCCATCTGCGTTCGGAGACGTGAGCGAAGCCGAACGCGAACGGTTCGGCGGCGTGCTGGATCAGTACTACGGATTTCTCGATACGCTGATCGGCCGCGAGATCGAGCGGCTGGGCCCCAACGATCTCTTGCTGGCGGTTTCGGGCTTTGGCATGGAGCCGCTGTCGCCGGGCAAGCGGGTGCTCGAGATCATCGCCGGCAATCCCCTAATCAGCGGCACGCACGAACGCGCGCCCGATGGATTCATCCTCGCCTTTGGTCCAAGCGTCGCCGCCGGCCGGCCCAATCGCGCCTCGGTGGTCGATCTGACGCCGACCATCCTGTATTTCCTCGGGTTGCCGGTCGGCCGCGACATGGACGGTTTTGCGCGAATTGACTTGTTCAAACCAGCCTTTACCAGCGATAAACCGGTGACATACATTCCGTCCTACGGACGGTGATTCAAAAACATGCCTAACGCGAAGCTGCCCGCCGATGATCGTTAATTGCGTTGCCTACGATCGCGGGCAGAAGCTCTCGGATATTCCGCTGGCCGATGTGCGCGCGCACCTGGCCAACAAGGACTGCTTCGTCTGGGTCGCGCTCAAGGATCCCGAGCCGGCGGAGCTGGCCACGCTCCAGGAAGAATTCGGACTCCACGAGCTCGCCATCGAAGACGCACAAAAGGGCCATCAGCGGCCGAAGATCGATGAATACGGGGCGTCGCTGTTCATCGTCATGCATCTCATCGAGCCCGACGGAGGCGATCTGAAGACCGGCGAACTGTCGATCTTCGTCGGGCCGCAGTACATCGTGTCGGTGCGGCGCGACGCGCAGATGGGATTTGCTGATGTGCGCCGCCGTTGCGAGCAGGAGCCCGAACTGCTCCGGCATGGGCCCGCTTACGTTCTCTACGCCTTGATGGACAACGTCGTCGATCGGTATTTCCCGGTGATCGGCGCCCTGACGGCGGAAATCGAGCGGATCGAAGAGCGCATCTTTGCCGGTGAGACGACGCGCGCTCAGATCGAGGAGATGTATTCGCTGAAGCGGAAGCTGATGACGATCGACCACGCGACGCAGCCGCTGCTCGAGGTCACCGGCAAGCTGCACGGCGGCCGCGTGCCGCCGATCTGCGCCGGGCTGCAGGACTACTTTCGCGATGTCTACGATCACCTGCTTCGCCTGGAGCAATCCACCGACAACCTGCGCGACATGGTCACCACGGCGATCTCGGTCAACCTGTCGTTGATCGCCATCCAGGACAACGAGGTGACCAAGCGGCTGGCGGCCTACGCGGCGCTGATCGCGGTGCCGACGTTCGTGGCGGGCGTCTACGGCATGAACTTCTCGAACATGCCCGAGATCCGGTGGCAGTACGGCTATCCCGCGGCGATGGCCTCGATGTTGTTGATCGACCTGTATCTCGTGTACCGGTTCAAGAAAGCGAAGTGGATGTGATCAGCGCCGACCCGCTCTGCTTCATGAGCGCCCGCGAACTCGCCTCGCAGATCCGGGCTCGCAAGATCTCGGCGCGCGAGGTGATGGCCGCATGCCTCGCGCAGATCTCGCGCCTCAATCCCGGGCTGAACGCGATCGTCGCCAAGCTGGACGACGAAGCGTGCCTGGCGTTGGCGGACAAGGCCGATCACGCGTTGGGCAACGGCGGCCCGATCGGTCCGATGCATGGGCTGCCGACCGCGTTCAAGGATCTCGAGCCTGCGGTGGGCTTCAAGCAAAGCAAGGGCTCGCCAATCTACAAGGACCTGATGCCGGAAACGGATTCGGTCCTCGTCGAACGGATCCGCCGCGCCGGCGCCGTTCCGATCGGCAAGACCAACGTGCCGGAATTCGGCATGGGCTCGCAGACCTACAACACGGTGCACGGCGTCACGCTGAATCCGTACGATCGGACGAAGACCGCCGGGGGTTCGAGCGGCGGTGCGGCCGTGGCCGTGGCCACCGGGATGCTGCCGATTGCCGACGGCGGGGACCTTGGCGGCTCGCTTCGCAACCCCGCCAACTTCAACAACATCGTGGCGTTGCGCCCGTCGGTCGGCCTGGTGCCGGTTGCGCCGTCACCGATTCCGTTCATCGGCGTCTCCACCAAGGGCGCGCTGGCGCGTTCGGTCTCGGACGTCGCATTCGGCTTGAGCGTGCTCGCCGGGGCCGATGCGCGCGATCAGCAATCGTTTGCGTCCGATCCGCAAGCGTTTGCCGGGTCGCTCGACCGCGATTGGCGCGGCGTGCGCATCGCCTGGGCGCCGGACCTTGGCGGCCTGCCGCTCGATCGACGCGTGCGCAAGGTCCTCGACGCACAACGACAGACGTTCGAGGCCCTTGGCTGCATTGTCGAAGAGGCCTGTCCGGAGTTCCGCAACGTCAACGAGATCTTCCTCACGCTCCGCACGTGGGCGAGTTGGACGACGTATAAGGATTTACTGGCGCAGCATCGCGCGCAGATCAAGGCGGACGCGATCTGGGACATCGAATCCGGCGCGCACTGGACCGGCGAAGACATCGGCCGCGTGCTGACGCAGCAGGGACAACTGATGGAGCGCATGCGCGCGTTCCACGCGAAGTACGACTTTCTGATCTGCGCGGTGAATCAAGTGCCGCCCTTCGACGCGACCGAGCCATGGCCGAAGACCATCGACGGCGTCGAGATGGAGAACTACGTCGCGTGGATGAAGACGACCTACTGGATCTCGACGACGTGCTGTCCGGCGATTTCCGTGCCTGCGGGATTCACCGATGACGGGTTGCCCGTCGGCGTGCAGATTGTCGGACGGTATCGCGACGACTTGAACGTGCTGAAAATCGCGCACGCGTTCGAGCAGGCGACCCAGACTGGATTGAGAAGGCCGCCCGGTATATGAGTCAAGCCGCGCTCGACAGGATCATCGCCAAACAAACGCCGGCGATGGTGAAGCTGACACGCGAAGTTCTCGCCAAGCTTCGGCCGCGCTTTCCCGGCGCTGTCGAGATGGTCTACGACAAGAAGCGCGGCATGGTGGTCGGTTTCTGTCCTGACGAGCGCGCCTCGAACGTGATCAACTCGATCGGCGTCTATTCGAAGTGGATCAACCTCTTCTTCTTCGAAGGTGGCACGTTTCCGGATCCAGAGGGCGTGCTGCAGGGCGAAGGCGCGATTGTCCGTCACATCAGGATCGAGAGCGCCGATGACCTCGACCGGCCGGCCGTCAAAGCCTTGATGGCCGAGGCACTCAAGCGGGCGCAGCCGAAGCTGAATCCGAAGGCGACACGGAAGATCCTGATCAAGCAGGCCAGGCGGGTCTAAAGACCCGCCTCTACGTGCGCTAAAGACCCGCCTCTGCGTGGGCTGAAGACCCGCCTCTGCGCGGGCTGAAACCCGCCTCTACGAGCTCTGATATACTCTTCAAAGTCTCTTTAAACGCGGACCCGAGAGTTCGCAAAGAGGAAAAAATGCCTGTAGTCATGGATGCGGAGCGCATTTCACGCGCGCTCACGCGAATCGCCCACGAAATCCTCGAACATAATCGCGGCCTTGCCGATCTTGCGCTCGTCGGCGTCCGCAGCCGCGGTGTGCCGATCGCGCACCGCATCGCCGAAGACCTCCGCAAGATTTCCGGCGAAGAAGTCCTGGTCGGCGCGCTCGACATCACCCTCTATCGCGACGACCTGATGGGCGCTTCAGTCGGCATCACGCCGCTGGTGCGCAAGACGGAAATTCCGTTCTCCATCGACGGCCGCACCATCGTGCTGGTCGACGACGTGCTGTATACCGGCCGGACGACGCGCGCGGCGCTCGATGCGCTGACCGACTTCGGCCGCCCCAAGTCGATTCAACTGGTGGCGCTGGTCGATCGCGGCCACCGCGAATTGCCGATCAAGGCCGACTACGTCGGCAAGAACGTCCCGACGTCGAGACAGGAGAGCGTGCAGGTGAAGCTGCGCGAGCTCGACGGCGTGGACGAAGTGTTGCTGGAAGGAAAGGAGTGAGCCATGGATGTTGTTGCCCAGGCCGCGCCGGCGGCCCCGCCGCTCACCGCTCTCAAACATAAGCACCTGCTCGGCATCGCCGATCTCAGCGCCGAGGAGATCGTGCTGATTCTCGACACCGCCGAGGCGATGAAGGAAGTCGGGCAGCGCACCATCAAGAAGGTCCCGACGCTGCGCGGCCGAACGGTCATCAACCTGTTCTTCGAGCCAAGCACGCGCACGCGCACCTCGTTTGAAGTCGCCGAAAAGCGATTGAGCGCGGACACGCTGAACGTGGCGATCGCCTCCTCGAGCGTCGTCAAGGGCGAGACGCTGGTGGATACGGCGATGAATCTCGAGGCGATGTCGCCGAGCATGATCGTCTTGCGTCATGCCTCGTCCGGGGCCTGTCACCTGCTGGCGCGGGTCTGCAAGGCGTCGATCGTCAACGCCGGCGACGGCATGCACGAACACCCCACACAGGCGCTGCTCGATGCGTTCACGATTCGCGAGCGCAAGGGCCACCTCAAAGGCTTGAAGGTCGCCATCGTCGGCGACCTGGCGCACAGCCGCGTGCTGCGCTCGAACGTGTTGCTGTTGACGAAGCTCGGCGCCGAAGTGTGGGTCTGCGCCCCGGCGACGTTGATTCCGGCCGGCCTGCCGCAGATGGGCGTGCGCGTCACGACCCGCGTGGACGAGGCGGTCGAAGGCGCCGACGTGATCATGATGCTGCGCATCCAGCTGGAACGGATGCAGGGCGGTTATTTTCCGTCGTTGCGTGAATACTTCACGACGTTCGGCATGACGGAAGCGCGCGTCAAGCGCGCCAAGTCCGACGCGATCATCATGCATCCCGGGCCGATCAATCGCGGCGTCGAGATCGCCTCGGAAGTGGCGGATGGCGCGGCGTCGGTGATTCTCGATCAGGTGGCGAACGGAGTCGCGGTTCGCATGGCGGTTCTATATCTCTTGGCTGGTGGGACGGATGAAGCGACTACTTAAGGGCGGGCGGGTCGTTGACCCGGTCAATGGTAAGGATGGGATCTTCGATGTGCTGATCGACGGCGATCGCATCGCCGAGGTCGGCACCAATCTCAAGGCGGACGGCGCAGAAGTCGTCAACCTGCCCAAGGGATTGATCGTGTGTCCCGGGTTCATCGACATGCACGTGCACCTGCGCGAGCCGGGGCAGGAGCACAAGGAGACGGTCGCGACCGGTGTGGCGTCCGCGGTCGCCGGGGGATTCACCGCCGTGGCCTGCATGCCGAACACCAGGCCGGTGAACGACAACGCCGGTGTCACGCAGCTGATTTTGCAGAAGGCCGCGGAAGCCGGACTCGCGCGCGTCTATCCGATTGGCGCCGTGTCGCGCGGACAGAAGGGCGAGGAGCTCGCCGACATCGCCGAGTTGAAGGAAGCGGGATGCGTGGCCGTGACCGACGATGGCTTGCCGGTGGCAACGGCGGTGCTCGCGCGACGCGCGCTCGAGTACACCAGCATGTTCAACATGCCGATGATCGAGCACTGCGAAGACCAGACGCTCAAGGGCGACGGCGTCGCCCACGAGGGCCCGGTCGCGGCGTCGCTAGGACTGCGCGGCATTCCCGGCGTCGCGGAAGCGATCACCGCGGGCCGCGACATTCTCCTCGCCGAGATGACCGGCGGACATGTCCACATCGCGCACATGAGCGCCTGGACGACGATCGAGGCGGTACGGCAGGGCAAGAGCCGCGGCGTAAAGGTGACGTGCGAGGTGTGTCCGCATCACTTCACGCTGACAGACGACCTGCTGGCGGCACCGATCGCGTACGACACCAACACCAAGATGAATCCGCCGCTGCGTGAAGCGAAGGACCGTGATGCGATGATCGCCGGCATCGTCGACGGAACCGTCGACGTCATTTCCACCGATCACGCGCCTCACCACTACGACGAGAAGAACGTCGAATTCGACCGCGCGCCCTTCGGCATCGTCGGTCTCGAGACCGCGATCTCCATCACGCTCGATGCGCTGGTGCACAAGGGCCTCATCACCCTGTCGCGCATGGTGGAGTTGATGTCGGTGAATCCGGCGAAGATCCTTCACGTGACGGGCGGCACGCTGTCGCCCGGCGCGCCGGCCGACATCACGATCATGGCGCCGGACCTCGAGGTCACCGTCGACAAGACGAAGCTGGTCAGCAAGTCGAAGAACACGCCGTACCACGGCTGGAAGTTCAGGGGCGGCGTCGCCGCGACGATCGTCGGCGGCAAGGTGGTCTACGTGAACCCTCGCGTGGAATCGGGGTTGTAACGGTGCGCCAGGACGAAGTGCGCGCGCGTGCGTTCGACGAGTTGCGTCGTTTCGAAGTCGTCATGGAAGGCCACTTCGATTACGGCAACGGCTTTCACGGCCGCCTGTATTTGAATCCGCATCAACTGCTGCAATTTCCGTCGACGATCTGGCGCGTCGCGCAGGACCTGATCGACGTCATGCCGTCGGACTTCGTCGACCAGACCGAGATCGTCGCGGGCCCGGCGACCGGCGGCGCGCTGCTCGCGCACACCCTGGCGGGCCTGCTCGAAGGGCGCCGGCCGATGACGCATCCGTCGTACTCGTTCGCGCCGTTCGGTGACCAGGAAGGCAACCCGGTGCTGACGCCGTTCTACGCGTCCCGGATGAAGGGCAGGCGCGTGTTGATTGTCGATGACGTGCGCAACACCGGCACCACGCTCAAGCGGTGCGCGGATCTCGTCACGGCCGCGGGTGGGTCAGTGATCGGCACAATGCAGATCGTGGATCGCTGCGAGGCGTGCGTCAGCCTCGACGTGCCGAACGTCGCGCTGGTTGATTACAAGGCGCCGCCGAACTACCCGGCGGCCTCCTGCCCGATGTGCGCAGCGCATGTCCCCATCACGACGTTCTAAATCCCCGGACCTCCGGCCGGTCCTGGACCGGCTCTATGCCGATTTCAACGCCGAGCACTCGGTCGCCGATCCGGTCTGGATGGTTCGGCGCTATGCGCATCCGGACGACCAGGAAGTGGTCGCCTTTATCGCCGCCGCCCTCGCGTTCGGGCGGGTGCAGAGCGTCCTGAATTCCATCGACGGCATGCTCAAGGTGATGGGGCCATCGCCGGCGGCGTTCGTCCGCGATTTCGATCCGGTGCGCGACCGCGCGTGCTTCAAGCACCTCGTGCATCGCTGGACCAATGGCGCGGACTTCGCGGCGCTGGTGTGGATCCTTCACCAGATGATCGAGCGGAGCGGATCGATCGAGGGATTCTTCGTCGAAGGCCTGGCGGCCGATGCGGTCGATGTTGGCGCGGCGCTGCAGTCGTTCTCGACGCGAGCGCTCGCGCTCGATGTCGCGGCGATTTACGGACGCAAGCGGCCGAAGCCCGGCGTCGCATATTTCTTCTCGCGGCCCTCGTCCGGTGGCGCGTGCAAGCGCCTCAACCTGTTTCTGCGCTGGGTCGTGCGGAAGGACCGCGTCGATCTTGGTGTGTGGAAACACGTGCGGCCCGGTCAACTGATTGTGCCGCTCGACACGCACGTCATCCGAGTGGGGCAGTGCTTGAGGCTGACGAAATTGAAGAGCCCGGGCTGGCGGATGGCTGCGGACATCACCGCGTCGCTGCGCGCGCTCGATCCCGTCGATCCGGTCAAGTTCGACTTCTCGATCTGCCACCTGGGAATGATGAACGCGTGCGGCTTCGGGAAGAAATCGGGCGATGCGAATTGCCCTCTGAAAGGCTCCTGTTTCCCGGCAGGAACGTAACGCGCAGGCAATACGTAAGACCAAGGGATGAATCGCATTATCTCCTGGGGTGAAGTTCGCCTCGGCCTTCGGCTGATCGCCAAGCAGCCCATCCTTTCGATCACGGTCATCCTTGCTCTCGCGACCGGTATTTGCTTCGCGACCATGGGCTATACGGTGCGCGACGAAGTCCTGAATGGCCGATTGCCGTTTGATCCGAGCGGACGGTTCGTGCGCCTCAATGCCTTCGATCAAAAGGGCAGACGCATCGACCTCGACTTGGCGCGGTATCACCTGTTCCTGGAGAAAGCGTCTACGCTTGCGCATGTCGGCGCGGTCGGCAACCGGCCGTTCACGGTGATTCACGGCAACGGCGACGTGGAGTCGATTAGCGGCGCCGTCATCACGCCACGGTCGATGCGTTTTATCCCGGCGTCTCCGCTGGCAGGCCGGACGTTGATTCCCGCGGATGGCGAGCCAGGCGCGGAGCCCGTGATCGTGTTGCGCGAGAGCTTCTGGAAGCGCCGTTACAACGGCGATCCGTCGCTGGTTGGCCGAGTGATCAACGTGGCCGGTGTGCCGCGGACCGTCGTTGGCATCATGCCCGACACGTTCGAGTTTCCCGGATCGGGAGAGTTGTGGCTGCCACTGGATGACCTGATGCTCGGCGGCAACGCGCAGTCCGCCGCTGAGTTCGTGCGTGAGTTTGGCGTCATGAAACCGGGTGTGACGTTCGAGCAGGCCTCGGTCGAGCTCAACGAACTGTCGCGGCAGGCGACCGCCGCTGCCGGTCTCACCACCGAGACGCAGGTGCGGGCCCGGCCGTACACCTCGGATTCCGATCAAGCCAGTGTCTCGGCGTCAGCACTGGTCGGCGTGCTGGTGATGTTGTTGTTGGTGGTGGCGAGCAACGTGGCGACGCTGGTGTTCGCGCGCACGTGGGCGCGCGCTCCCGAGCTCGCGGTTCGGACCGCGCTCGGCGCCGCCAGGTCGCGCATCGTGGGTCAGTTGTTTGCCGAGTCATTGCTGCTCGGGTCGATCGCGGCCGTGATCGGTGTCTCGAGTGCCTACGCCGCGCTCAAATACATCAGGGGCTCGTTCGAGGGCTGGCCGTTTTACGTCACCTTCGATCCGAATCCGCGGGTGATGGCCTTCGTGATCGTCCTGACGATCCTGGTGAGCGCGGTGAGTGGCTTGCTGCCGGCGCTGCGGGTCACGCGCCACGATTTGCGAAACACCCTGTATGCGGGCCGCGGGCTCGCCTTCGGCGGCTTCGGGAAGATCGGCGCGTCGTTGTTGATCGTGGAGATCGCATTGTCGGTCGCGTTGCTGAATGGCGCGGTGACGATGGCGAGGGCGTTCAATGGATTCGTCAACGAGATCCCGGCCTTGCCCGCAAACACGGTGTTGACGGCGCATCTCGGTCGCATCACTTCTGTGGAGATGAGAGACAAGATCGCGGCAGCAGCCGAGAGCCTGCCGGGCGTGGTGGCGGCAGGCACCGGCGCCCTGGTGCCGCGGCTCTATCCCGCACCGCGTCCAACCCTCGTGGAAACGATGGATAACGAGGTGGCGAAGAGCCCGATGAATGCGCCGTCGTTCGCGGTCGGCAACCATTACCTCGAAGCGATCGGCGCACATGCGCTGGCGGGCCGCCTGTTTATCGCCTCCGACTTCACGACCGGCGCCGCCCCGGTCGCGGTCGTGAACGAACCGTTCGTAAAGAAATTTCTCGGCGGCCGCAACCCACTCGGCCGTCGTATCCGCATCGACGATGGCCGCAGCGCGAGCGCTGAGCAGCCGTGGCGGGAGATCGTCGGCGTGGTTCCAGACCTCGGCATGAGCGTTGGCGATCCCGCGCTCACCGGTGGCTTCTACACGCCGGTCCGCGACGAAATGCAGACGTACCTCGCGATTCGCACCAGCGGCGATCCGTTGACGCTCGTCTCGCCGTTGCGGACGGCCGTTGCCAACATCAATCCCGATTTGCAGCTCGAGGAAATTCTTCCGCTCGAGGAAGCGGGACGCGAGGAACGGGTGTTCCTGTCGGGCGTCTCACTCGGATTGACGCTGATGGGCGGCATGGCGCTCATGCTCTCGATCGTCGGCATCTACGCGTTGCTGTCGTTCATGGTCACGCGTCGCACCCGGGAGATCGGCGTGCGGGTGGCCCTCGGGGCGTCGCGGTGGCAGGTGTTGCGTTCGATCACCGGCGGTGCGGTGTTGTATCTCGCCATTGGAGGCGCACTCGGGAGCGCGCTCGGCGTGATCTTCGTGCAGATGCGAGCGGTGATTCTGATCAGCATTCCAGCGCCTGGTTTCTGGATGCCGTCGACGATCTTCCTGACGCTGGCCGTGGCCGGATTGACCGCCTGCTGGCTGCCGGCTCGACGCGCCATGGGCATTCGCCCGTCGGAAGCGCTGAGCGCGGACTAGCTTCGGCATACAATCCGGCACATGCCGGATCGCCGGATCCCCTGGTACCTGTGGTGCGCGGCGCTCGCCGTCACGTCCGCTTACGTGGGCGGCTACTGGGATATTTCGTGGCACCGCTCGATCGGGCGCGATACCTTCTGGTCGGCGCCGCACATGGCGATCTACGCCTGCGGCATCCTCGCCGGCATCAGCGCCGGCTACTTGATCTTCAGCACGACCTTCGGCAAGAACGCGGCGATGAAGGACGTCAGCGTGCGCATCTGGGGCCTGTATGGGCCGCTGGGCGCGTTCATCTGCGCGTGGGGCGGCGTGGCGATGCTGGCGTCCGCGCCGTTCGACGACTGGTGGCATAACGCCTACGGCCTCGACGTCCGCATCATCAGCCCGCCGCACATGGTGCTGGCCGCCGGCTTCTTCGGCATCGAGTTCGGCACGGTGATGCTGATGCTCGCCTTCATGAATCGCGCGCACGCCAGCGTGCGGCCGGCGCTCGAGCGGTTGTTCCTCTACGTCGGCGGCACGGTGCTGTGCGAATCGCTGCTGATCAAGCTCGAGTCGATCAGCCGCGCCGATCAACACAACGCGCGCTTCTATCTCGTCGTGTTCATCGGCACGCCGGCGATCCTGACGGCGCTGTCGATCGCGTCCCAGCGCAAGTGGGCCAGCACCATCATCACCAGCGTCTACAGCGTGTTCGCGCTGGGATTCCTGTGGCTGCTGCCGCTCTTCCACGCGGAACCCAAGCTTGGTCCGGTGTTTCGATCGGTGACGCATTTCATTCCGTGGGAATTCCCCTTGCTGTTGATCGTGCCGGCGATCCTGACGGACGTGATCATGCAGCGCACCCAGGCGATGCGGCCGGTGATCCGGGCGCTGATCGTCGGCACGGCCTTCTTTGCGGCGTTCATCGCGGTGCAATGGCCGTTTGCCGATTTCATGCTGACCCCGGCGGCGCGCAACTGGTTCTTCGGCGGCGGCTACCTGGATTTCGCGACGCCGCCGCGCTCGCCGCTGGCGCGATTTGAATTCTTCTATCGCGAGCCCAATGCCGCGATGTTCTGGCAAGGGATGTTCTCCGCGGCGATGATGGCCTGGTTCATGGCCTGGCTCGGCATGCACGCCGGTCGCGCAATGCGACAGGTCCGCCGGTGATCAAGCGCACCTGCATCGCCATCGCGATGCTTTGCCTGCTCGTCTTTCAGAGGCCGGCGAGCGCGCACGTCGGTAGTCCGGACGTCTTCCTCGAAGGGATGGCGGGGCCGTATCGATTGCTGGTGACCGTCAGGCCGCCGAAGGCCATACCGGGCGTTGCCGACGTTGACGTGCTGACGACCAGCGACGACGTCCGCGACGTGCGCATCGTCCCCCTGCCATTAGCCGGCGCGGGCGCGCAGTTTGCGCCCGTTGCCGATCGCGCCGCCCGAGCTGCCGACGATCAACGGCTGTTCACGGGACACCTGTGGTTGATGAGCGCGGGCGCGTGGCAAGTACGGGTCACGGTGAACGGCGATCGCGGCGAGGGCACGCTCTCGGTGCCGGTGCCGACGTTGCCGCAGACGACGCTGGCCATGTCGATGGCCGTGCGCGTGGTGCTGTTCATCCTGATGCTGCTGCTCGCCTCGGGATTCGTGGCGATCGTGTCGGCGATGGCGAGAGAAGCGAAATTGGGCGACGGCGAATCGCTCGATGCCGGCGCGAGACGGCGGGGTCGAATCGCGGGAGCGATCGCGGCGGTCGCCGTGAGCGCGATCGTATTCCTGGGCAATATGTGGTGGACCGTCGAAGCGACCGCATACAGCCGCTACGTCTACAAACCGCTCACCGCATCTGCGCAGATCTCACCCGACGCGACCTTGAAGCTGTTGCTGCAGGATCCCGGCTGGATCGCCAGCCGGCGCCTCGATGACTTCGTCAACGATCACGGGCACTTGATGCACTTGTTCGTGGTCACGCCGGAGCTCGATCGCTTCTGGCATCTGCATCCTTCCGAAACGGCGACTGGCGCATTCGAACAACAGTTGCCCGCGCTGCCCGCCGGCAAGTACGAACTGTTCGGTGATGTCGTACATGCGACCGGCGTCCCCGAAACGGTGACGAGTCAGATTGACACCGGTGCGATCGCGGGCGCGCCGTTGACGGGCGACGATAGCTCATGGGCGGCCAACGATGCGTCGCCGACAAAGATCGTCTGGGTGCGCGACGACCAGCCGCTCGCACCTCGCAAATTGACGACGTTTACGTTTCGCGTGGAGGACGACAAGGGCGTGCCGGTTCAGGATCTCGAGCTGTATATGGGGATGCCTGGCCATGCGATCTTCGTGAAGCGCGACCGCAAGGTCTTCGCCCACGTGCATCCGTCGGGATCGGCGCCGATGGCCGCGATCGAGCTCGCCATGCCGTCCGCGGCTTCACACATGGCGCACATGACGGCCACACCGTCCACCGTGACGTTCCCCTACGGATTCCCCGAGGCGGGTGACTATCGCATCTTCGTCCAGGTGAAGCGTGCCGGTGCGATCGTCACCGGTGCGTTCGACGCCGTCGTCCGGTGATCGCGCGTCTCCGCTGGATCGTCGTGATGCTTGGCTGCGCGTCCGTGGCGTACGCCCAGGACCACACCGGCCTCGTCAGCCGTGAAGCTGCCGACAAGGTCAGCGTTCGCGCCTTCCGTGTGGCATCACCCCTGCGCATCGACGGCCGCCTCGATGAAGACGTCTATCGCACGATCGATCCGATCAGCGGCTTCATCCAGCAAGAGCCGGACGAGGGGAAGCCCGCGACCGAGAAGACCGAGGCGTGGATCCTGTTCGACGACGTCAATCTGTATATCTGCGCGCGCAACTGGGACACGCATCCCGAGCGCGAGGTCGCGAACGAATTGCGTCGCGACAACGGCAATATCCTCGGCAATGAGAACCTGACGTTCGCGCTCGATACGTTCTTCGATCGCCGCAACGGCTACGTCTTCCAGACCAACGCGCTCGGCGCGCTGCGCGACATGGCCGTCACCGACGATCAGCAGAACCAGGCCTGGAACGGCATCTGGCAGGTGCGGACCGATCGATTCGAAAACGGCTGGACCCTCGAAGTCGCGATTCCGTTCAAGACGCTGCGCTATCGCGGCAGCGGCCCGCAGACCTGGGGCATCAACCTGCGGCGTCTCGTGAAGTGGAAGAACGAATTCTCGTATTTGTCGTTGGTGCCCGCGGCGCTCGGCACCGGCGGCATCAGCCGCATGGCCTCGACCGCGACGCTCGTCGGGCTTGAAACGCCGGCGCAGTCGAAGAACCTGGAGTTGAAGCCGTACGCGGTCGCATCATCAACCACCGACCGTACCGGTTCGTCGCCCTTCAACAATCGTGGCGACGCCAACGCCGGACTCGATTTCAAGTACGGCATCACGCGCAGCCTGATCGTGGACGCGACCTATCGAACCGACTTCGCCCAGGTCGAGGAGGACGTCCAGCAGATCAACCTGACGCGCTTCAGCGTGTTCTTCCCCGAGAAGCGTGATTTCTTCATCGAAGGCCAGGGCATCTTTGATTTCGCCGGTACGCAGGCCGGCAATAGTCCGGGCGACGTGCCGCTGTTGTTCTTCAGCCGGCAGATCGGCCTGAGCCAGGGCCAGGCGGTGCCGGTGCTAGGCGGCGTGCGCCTGACCGGGCGCGCCGGCGCATTCAGCATTGGCGCGCTCAATATCCAGACCGACGACAAGCCGTCGGCGCGAGCCCTGGCCACGAACTTTTCGGCGGTGCGATTGAAGCGCAACCTGCTTCGCCGCAGCAATGTCGGGGTGATGGCGACGCGCCGCGGTCCGTCGCCTGGCGCCGCCGCGGGCTCAGGCGACGCCAGCTACACGACAGGCGTCGACGCGACGATGTTGTTCTTCAAGAGCGTCAACATGACGGGCTACTACGCGCTGACGAGCAATCCCAGCGCCCGGGGTGACAGCGTCACCGGGTCGAGTTATCGCGGCCGGTTCGAATACAACGCCGATCGCTACGGCGCGTCGGCCGAACACATGTTGATCGATGCGGATTTCCGTCCTGAGGTCGGCTACGTTCGCCGCAGCGACATCCGCCGGAGCTTTGTGCAGGCGCGGTTCAGTCCCCGGCCGCGCCGCAGCCGGTTGATCCGCAAGTACACCTGGCAGGGCAGTCTCGACTACGTCACCGATGCGTCGGCGACCAGGCTGGAGAGCCGCGAAGGCGACGGACTGTTGCGCATCGATTTCCAGTCGAGCGATCAGTTCTCCGCCGAGTACTCCCATGAGTACGAGCGATTGCCGTCGCGCTTCACGATCGCGCCCGGTGTGTTCGTGCCGGCCGGCGGGTATGACTATTCGACCAGCCGGGTGTCGTATTCGCTCGGTCAGCAACGACGAGTCTCCGGACGGTTGAGCGCGTCAACCGGAACGCTCTACGGCGGCACCAAATCAGACGTGTCGTACTCGGGTCGATGGGGCGTGATGCCGCAGTTCTCGGTCGAACCAAGCGCGACGCTCGCCTGGGCCTCGTTGCCGTATGGTGATTTCACGGCGCGTCTGCTGGGCTCGCGATTCACCATCACGCCGAGCGCGCGCATGCAGATCAGCAGCCTCGTTCAGTTCAACGTCGATGGCAAGACGTTGACGGGCAGCGCCCGGCTGCGTTGGGAATACACCGGCGGCAGCGATCTGTTCGTGGTTTACAGCGATGGGCGGGACACCAGAAACGCGGGCTTTCCGGATTTGTTGAACCGGACGTTCGCGTTCAAGGTCACGCGACTCGTCCGGTTCTAGCGACCGTCGGGGCTAGTCGCGTCGCAGCGCCAGCATCGGATCGAGACGGGTCGCTCGCCGGGCCGGCAGCACGCTCGCAGCAATGGCGACGACCGCCAGCAGGATGGCGATGCCACCGATCGTGACCGGGTCGCGGCCGCTCGTCTGCACCAGCAGGTTCGTGCTCGAGAACAGCGCGCCGACGCCGAAGGCGCCGGCCACGCCGAGCGTCAGCCCGACGGCGAGCTGGATGAAAGATCGTCGCAGGAACAGCCACGCCACCTGGTTGCCCTCGGCGCCCAGCGCCATTCTCAGGCCGATCTCCTGCGTGCGTTGCGACACGGCATACGCGGTGACGGCGTAGAGGCCGACCGCCGACAACGTCAGCGCGATCAGCGCGAAGATCGTAAACATGCTGCCGAAGATGCGGAACGGCCAGCGCGCCTGCTCGAGCGAGGCATCCAGGGTGCGAATGCCGAACAGCGGCAGGTCCGGGTCGATGGCGCGGACCTCTTCACGCAGGATCGGCGTCATCAGGTTCGGATCGCCCGCGCTGCGGACCAGCAGGTTCATGAAGCCGCGCGGATCGGTCCGGAACGGCAGATACGCGATCGGATCGGGATCCGGCAATTGGAAATCGCGTTGGCGCAGGTTCGGAACGATGCCGACGACGGTGGCCGTCAGCGACAGCGGGATGCCGCCCTGTGGCGCGGCGGCGCCTTGCAGATCGATGGCCAGCGTGATCCGTCGTCCGATCGGATCCTCGTTCGGGAAATGCAGCGCCGCAAAGCGCTGGTTGATGATCACGCTTTCGCGGCCGGTCATGCCGTCTTCGTCGGTGAGGTCACGGCCGCGTTGCAGCGGCAGGCCCACGGTCTTGAAGTACCGCGGGTCCACCGTCAGCATCGTCACGTTCGGCGCCTGTTGTCCCTGGTCGAGCGGCTTGCCGTCGATGGTCAGCTTGCGCAGGAATCCGCCCTGCATCGGCGAGTTGCTGGCGATGGTGACGGCCTCGATCCTGGGATTCGATTTCAGGCGTTCCTCGAGCCGCTCGTAGAAAGCGAGTCGTTGTTCGATCGCCGGGTACTTCCGGTCCGGCAGCGCCAGCGTCATCGTCAACAGCTTCGACGTGTCGATGCCGAGGTCGAGGCTGTAGAGCGTCAGGAAGTTGCGCATCATGAAGCCCGCGCCGGCGAGCAGGACCACGGTGAGCGCGAGTTCGGCGACCATCAACGCGCCGGTCCAGCGGCTGGCGCGTGCACCGGCCGAGCCGCTGCGTCCGCCTTCTTTCAGGACGTCGTTGATGTCGGTCTTCGAGATGTGCAACGCCGGGGCGAGGCCGAAGATGATACCGGTGCCGAGGCAGACCAGCGCGAAGAAGCCGATGACGTTGGCGTCCATCGTGAACTGGATCCAATACGGCCGGCCGACATCCTGGGTGGCGCGATCGAACAGCCGGATGCCGATCGCCGCGACGCCGAGTCCGCCGAGGCCGCTGATCAGGGCGAGCATCACGCTTTCAATCAACAACTGGCGGACGACCCGCCAGCGCGACGCGCCGAGCGACATCCGGACCGAGATCTCGCGCGCGCGATTGGTGGCGCGCGACAGCAGCAGGTTGGCGACGTTCGCGCAGGCGATCAACAGCACGAACGCCACCGCGCCCATCAGTGACAGGAACACCGTGCGAATCGGTCCGCCGTTCTGGCTCTCGTTGAAGGTCTGGACCCGTGATTGAATGTCCTTGTTGGTGTCGGGATTTTCGGATTCGAGCTTGCGCGAGATGTTGACGAGCTCGCTCTGCGCCTGTGAGCGCGTCACGCCGGGCGCGAGGTGGCCGAACGCCTGCAGGAGCTGCCGCGCATTGCGCTTCTGTTCCTGGAGATTGTTGATTTGCCCCAGCGGCATCCACAGATCGGTGTTGAAGGGAAACTTGAAGCCCTCGGGCATCACGCCGATCACGGTCGACGGTGTGTCGTTCACGCGGATCGTGCGGCCGATGATCGACGGGTTACTGCCGTAGCGATTGAGCCACATGCCGTGGCCGATGATCACCACCGCCGGCGCGCCCGGCCGATCGTCGTCGGCGACGAAATCCCGCCCGATGACCGGATGCGTACCGAGGATGGCGAGACCGTTCGCCGAGATGTTCGAGCCGTTGAAGCGCTCGGGCGGCTGGCCTTCGTCGCTGACGTTGGCGACGTTGCCGGTGTAGGCGCCGAAGGATTCGAAGGTGCGGGTGTTTTCTTTCAGGTCTCGATAATCGAGATAGGACACGCCGGTGCCGCGATTGCGGACGCGGTCGTATGAATCCACGGCCAACGTCCGCTCGGGGTCGGCGATGGGCAGGCCGCGAATCAACACCGCGTTCACGAACGTGAACACCGTGGCATTGACCCCGATGCCGAGCGCCAGCGCGATGGCCGCGACCGCGGTAAACCACTTGTCTTTCAGCAGCAGGCGGGCGGCGAACTTCACGTCTTCCCAGAGTCCCATCGTGTGGCCCTTCCTGTAGGCGTTAGAAACCCTTACGCATCCAAAGTTCCCAAGGTTCCATTACCATCAATGCGTGACCATCCGTCTGGCCACCGTTCACGACGCCGCGACGCTTGCGGAACTGGCCCGTCGAACCTTTTACGACACCTTTGCCCCGACCAACGATGCCGCGGACATGGCGCGGTATCTCGCCGAGGCGTTCGGGATCGAACAACAAACGCGCGAGTTGAGCGATCGTGACATCACGACGCTCCTGGTCGAGTCGGATCAGGGCGAAGCGATTGCCTATGCGCAGTTGTGCGCCGATCACGTGCCGGAGTGCGTGACAGGCGCAAACCCGATTGAGTTGAAACGCTTTTACATCACCGCCGAGTGGCATGGGCGGGGCCTCGCGCCGCCGCTGATGGAGCGCGTCAAGGTGGAGGCGCGCCGCCGGGGCGCGCAAACGCTCTGGCTCGGCGTGTGGGAGCGGAACGATCGCGCGCGCGCGTTCTACGCGAAATGTGGTTTCACGGCTGCCGGTCAGCACATATTCTTGTTCGGCACCGACCCACAGACGGATCTCGTGCTGGTGACGGGGCTGTAGGCATGGTTATGAAGAGACGCAGGGTGATCGGCCTCAGCGTGGTGGCGACCGCGGTCATCTGGTTTCAGGTGGCCGGCCGCTTCGAGGCCAGCCGCATCGACGCGCAGCGGCAGACCCGCCCTCCCGTGCGCGAGCAGCCGGCGAGCCTGCGCATCGACAGCGATCGTTTGATGGCCGCGGTGACGACCCTCTCCGATCCGAAGTTCGAAGGTCGCGCGGCGGGATCGCCCGGCGGCATCGCGGCGCGCGCATGGATCGTCGAGCGCTTCACGGCGATTGGCCTTCAGCCGATCAACGGCGCGTACGTGTATCCGTTCACCTATACGCGCATGACGATGAGCGGGCGCCAGGAAGGCGCGGGCGCCAACCTGCTCGGCATGTGCGTCGGCGCGGATCCGCGGCTGCCCTATTTCGTCGTCTCGTCGCACTACGATCACCTGGGCATTCGCGATGGGCAGACGTATCCCGGTGCCGATGACGACGCCTCGGGCGTGGCGGTGATGCTGGAAATTGCCTCGTTCTGCAAGAGGACGCCGTTTCGTCACTCGATCGTGTTCGCCGCGTTCGACGCGGAAGAGCGCGGCCTGCAGGGGTCGAAAGTGTTCATGATCAAGCCGCCGGTGCCGCTCGCGCGCATTGGTCTCGACGTGAACCTCGACATGGTGAGCCGCAACGACCGGCGCGAGATCTTCATCACCGGCACGTATCACTATCCGGACCTCAAGCCGGCGCTGACGGAGGTTGCCCGCCGCGCGCCGATCACCGTGCTGTTCGGCCACGACAAGCCCGTCGCGATCGCCGGCGGCGTCGAGGACTGGACCGATCAATCCGATCACGGCCCGTTCCACGACGCGAAGATTCCGTTTATCTATTTCGGTGTTGAGGATCACCCCGATTACCACCAGCCCACGGATACCGCGGACAAGATCAACCGCGGCTTCTTCGTCGACGTCGCCGAGACGGTCCTCGACTCCGTACTGGCACTGGATAAAACGAGGCAGTGATGGAGCAGCAACTTTTCGATGCGATCAAAGGCGGCCGGATAGATGAGGTCAAGGAACTGATCGCCGCCGACCCGTCACTGAAGCAGGCGCGCGATCCCAATGGCGCTTCAGCGATTCTCGTTGCGGCCTACAACATGAAGTCCGACGTGGTGAACGCGCTAATCGAACTCGGCGCGCCCGTCGATCTCTTCGAGGCGAGCGTCCTCGGTAAGGTCGATCGCATCCAGGAAATCCTGAAAGGCAATCCGGGTCGCGTCTCGGAATACGCGCCGGATGGATTTACGCCCGTCGCGCTCGCGGCATTTTTCGGCCAGCCGGCCGCGGCCAGGGCGTTGATTGCGGCCGGTGCGGACGTCAATGCAGCCGCGAAGAATCCGCTCAAGGTCCAGGCGCTGCACGCCGCCGTCGCCGGGCGCAACCTCGAGATCGTCAAGGCGATTCTCGAAGCCGGCGGCAATCCGAACGCGCAGCAGCAAGCCGGGTTCCGGCCGCTGCATGAGGCCGGCTCGAATGCGAATCGCGCGCTGGCTGAGCTCTTGATTGCGCACGGCGCGGACCCCACGCTGACTGGTGATGACGGCAAGTCGGCGATCGATCTCGCGCGCGAGAAGGGCCACGCGGAGTTCGCCGACTGGCTGGCGACGCAGCGGCCCGCCTGATCAGGGTATCCACGGATTACACAGAGTCCACGGATTAAGGCTGCTCGCAGGCCGGCCTTCGGCCGGCCGCACGTCAGCAGTGACACCCCACGGAAATGAGTCCACGCGCAAAGACACATGACTCATTTCCGCGGGGTGTCTCTGCTGACGCGTCGCACAGCGACGCCGCGAGCAGCGGCACTCTGTGGACGGGCCGAATCCGTGAAATCCGTGACATCTGTGGATGAAAAAGATCAGCGCGAGGTGACGCGCTTGTAGACAGCGAGCGTGCCGGCAACGAGGTTGTCGACGTCGAAGTACTCGCTGACGCGCGCGCGGCCGGCGGCGCCGAACGCCTTGCGCAGCTCCGCATCCTTCAGCATCGTCACGATGGCGCCGGCGAGGTCCGCGGCGCTGCCGGGCTCGACCAGTAACCCGGTTTGGTACGGCACCACCGCTTCGGGAATGCCACCGGCGTTGGTGCCGACGACGGCGTGACCCATCGCCATCGCATCGAGCACTGCCGATCCCAGTCCTTCGGTGAGCGAACTCATCACGAAGAGATCGGCGGTCTTCATCAACGACAACACGTCTTCACGAAAGCCAGGCAGCAGGACGCGCTTGGTCAGATTCAGATGCTTGATCTGTTTCTCGAGCGGCACCCGCAGTTCGCCCTCGCCAAAGATGACGAGATGCGCGTCCGGCACTTCACGCAGGATGATCGGCATCGCCTCGATCAGGAACTTCTGGCCCTTGTGCCCGACGAGCGCGCCGACATTCACGATCACCGGCACGCCGTGCGGCAGCCAGTATTCAGCATGCAGATCGATGGCGGGGCGATGCGCGATTTTGTCGACGTCGATGCCGTCGTGCACCACGTGGATGCGGTCCGCGGGAATGCCGTCCTGCACCAGGATGGCCTTGATCGCATTCGACGCCGCGATGAAGCCGTCCATCTGTCGATACTTCCACTGCGAGAATGCATTCGCCTGCAGGTGGAAATCGACGCGCCGCGAGGCAATCGTCCTGGGCCGCGGCGTCGGCGCGCCGAAGGACAGCGCCAGCGCCGCCATCGAGACGGCGTGCGGATCGTGCGCGTGCACGATCGCCGGCTTCCACTGCCGGATGATCTTCGACAGCCGCCACGCCGTGGCCAGATCGATCTCATTGACCGGCGCGAGCGGGACGAGGTCCGGCCCTTCGGACGCGCGCCGGAACAGCTCGCCCTCGGGATGGGCGACCAGCACGGCGCGGTGCCCGAGGGCCCGCAGGCCAAGAACGGTTAAGAGGACCTGTTGCTGTCCCCCGCGCCAGGTGCGCGCGGTGTCGATGTGGAGGGCGAACACAGCTCCCAGAGTTTCGCAAACTTCAGCCCGACATAACGAGCATTCATTGCCGAGACGATCAGGCCGGGCACGCCGTCCTTGAAACCGGCGCGAAGCACGTAATTCCGGAAAAACGCCGCCGGCGGATGCACCAGCAAATCGAAAAACCCCGCCCGGCGCCCCTCTTCGAACATCTGCCTCGCCGCCAGCGTGGTGTAGCGATCCATGGTCTGGAAGTGGTGCGCCAGGTCGCGGTAGGCGTAGTGCTGCAGCTCGCCACGCAGATCCTCGACCGGACCGTCCGCCGTCACGGATTCATGCACGTATTTGCCCGACCAGCGGCCGCGGCGCCGATCGTAGAGCCGCAACTGGTAATCCGGATACCAGTCGGTCGATCGCATCCAGCGTCCGAGGTGGAAGGTGACACGGGGCACGCGGTAGCCGGCCGACTTCGGGCCGGCGGCGAGGATGCCCTTGATTTCGCTCGCCAGCTGCGGCGTGACGCGCTCATCGGCGTCGAGGGAGAAGATCCAATCGTAGGTCGCCTGCCCGGCCGCGAAATTCTTCTGCGCGATGTAACCAGGCCACGGCCGCACGATGACATGCTCGGTGAACCGCCGCGCGATCGCGACGGTGTCGTCCGTGCTCTCGCTGTCGACGACGATGATCTCGTCGGCCCAGGAGAGGGACTCGAGCGCGGCCTGGATGTTGGCCGCTTCGTTGAAGGTGATGAGGGTGGCCGTGATCGGCACGGCCACCATTCTAATGTGCGTACGGGTGCGGACGGTGCCTGGGTGCCTATTGGCCGAACAGCGGTGATTGCTGGACGGCGGAGTAGTTGACGACCGACTTCGCGTATTCCACGAGCGCGAGCAGTTCGTTATTGCGGGCGACGTTCAGGTCGCGCTGCGCCTGCAGCACGAAGAAGTTCTGCGTCATGCCGGCTTGATACTTCTTCTCTTCGGCTTCGAGGCGCCGCTCGGCGAGGACCCGCGATGAGCGCGTCGCATCGACCCGCTTGGCGTTGGTCTGCACCGTGCGCGCCGCATCGCGCACCTGCGTGGTGACGGCGAGCTCGAGGCTGGTGAGCTGGCGCTCGGCCTGGGTCTGCTGCAGCCTGGCGCGGGCCAGCTGCGCCTCGGACGACGACTTGCCGATCGGATAGGCGATGTCGAGCTGCAGGCTCCAGCCAGGGAAGTCGCCGGTAAAGGTCGACCCGAGGCCGTTGAAGAACCCCACGCTCGTCGATTGCGTGATGGCGCCCGTCGGCAGGCCGGTCAGGGGATCGCGCGCGCGGGTCACCTGCGTACCGGCAATCGCCGACGCGTTGTAGTTGGCACTGGCGGTGACGTCCGGCAGCGACTGATTGCGGAAGTAACGGATGTTGACGCCGTTGATCTCGAGGTTCTTGCGCGCGTTCACCACATCGGTGCGCTGGGTCAGCGCGTTCTTCACGGCCGCTTCGGTGTCGACCGCGGTCGGCACAAACGTCATCGTATCGGTGGGCTCGATGCGCGCGGTCCAGAACTCAGGCGACGACGGGTTGTAGACGAGCGCGCGGACGATGTCCTGCTGGCGCTCGATCGCCGCTTCCGCGAGAATGACCGACTCTTCGCGCGTCGCCACTTCGGCTTCGGCCTGCACGATGTCGAGCGGCGCCATGGTGCCGATTTCCACGCGGGCACGGTTGTCCTTGAGGGACTGCTGCGAGAGGCCAAGCGACTGGCGCTGCACGGCGAGATTGCCAATGGCGTAGATCAAATCGTAGTAGGCGTTGCGGACGTTGCGCACCGTCAGCGCAATCGACTGCTGCAGCTGGACGTCGGTGATTTCCCGGTTCTTCTGGCTGACGATCAACTGCTGCTGCGCGCCGTTCAACTTGAAATTCCGCAGCAGCGGCTGCGAGAAGGTGGCGCTGATCGACGAGTTCAACTGGGGGTTGAAGGTCGAGAACGCGTTGTTGGTGGTGTTCCGCGAGTTGTTCCAGCGAACGTCGTAGCTGCCGCCGTACCACGAGGTCAACGAGTTGATGCCGAAATTAAACAGGGTGCGGCCGTTGGTCGTGCCCGCGGTGCCGCTGCCTGACAGGAAGCTGGTCGAGGGCGTGGTCGCATCCGAGGTGCTGACCGTCGAAACGAAGTTCGGCGTGTAGGCCGCCTTGAACTGCGAAATCGTCAGGTCCTGCAACTGCGGGTTGATCCGCTGCACCTGGAGGTCGAGGTTTTGCTCCAGCGCCGTCGCCACCGCATCGTCGATGCTCATGCGCCGGATCGGGCCACCTTGCTCGAGCGCGGGCGCGGGCGTTGTCTGCGCGTGAACAGGGGACAGCCCAAAAACGGACACTGCCACGGCCGCCAAACCGGCCCTGACCACGGTCCGGGCGCAAAAACGCTTATCAAAACGCATCACACTGCCACTCCATTCGAAGGAATTATCGAGTCTTTGGCCGGGGCATCAGCAAAAGCGGTGCCGCGGGCGGAGACATCAGCCCTCCATGATAGACGCGACCGAGGGCGGCCGAGTTCGTTTCAAACGACCCGGGCACGGTTTTCTCACACTTATACTTACGGATTGATGACTGAATCCGACGTTTTGACCATTTTCCGGCGCTCTGGCGCCCTGCTGGAAGGCCACTTCCGTTTGTCGTCGGGCTTGCACAGCCCGGGCTATTTGCAGTGCGCGCTCGTGCTGCAGCATCCGCGTGAAGCGGAGTTGCTCGGCGCTGCACTCGGCGATCTGGTTCGATCGCTCGGCGTGCAGACGGTGCTGTCGCCGGCGCTCGGCGGCATCGTGATCGGCCAGGAAGTCGGCCGTGCCCTTGGCGTCCGCGCGATCTTTGCGGAGCGGCAGGACGGCACGCTGACGCTGCGTCGCGGATTCGCCCTTGATCCGGGTGAGAAGGTGCTCGTCGTTGAAGACGTTGTCACGACCGGCGGATCGACGCGCGAGACGATGGATGTGGCGCGGGCGGCCGGCGCCGTGGTGGTCGGCGCGTGCGCGATCGTCGATCGCAGCGGCGGGAAGCAGGGATTGGATGTGCCGTTTCACGCGCTGCTGCCGATGGATGTCAAGGCTTACAAGGAAGACGAATGCCCGCTTTGTAAGCAGGGGCTCCCGGTCGTGAAACCCGGGTCGCGAGCGACGAAGTCTTAAGGTCCCAGGGTCTCAGGGTCTCAGGGTCTCAGGGTCTCAGGGTCTTAGGGTCTTAGGGTATTAGGGTCTTAGGGTGATGCCGCGTACGTTGAAGCTCACGATTGCGTATGACGGCTCGAACTACGCGGGCTGGCAGCGGCAGATCAACGGCCTGGCGATTCAACAGGTCCTCGAAGAAGAGATCGCGGCGATCACCGGCGCGCATCGGCCGTTGAACGCCGCCGGCCGCACCGACTCCGGCGTGCATGCGGCCGCGCAGGTGGCGAGCATCACGATCGATCATCCGATTGCGTGCGATGAATTGCTGCGGGCGCTCAACGCGCGATTGAAGGCGGGCGACATCCGCATCCGCGCGATCGACGAGATGCCCGATCGCTGGGACGCGCGCATCTTCGCGAAATCCAAAACCTATCGCTACGCGCTCTGGAACGGCGCCATTCCGAGCCCGTTCTGGCGGCACGTGGTCTGGCATGTGCCGCAGCCGCTCGATCTCGATCGCATGGCGCGCGCGACGGCCGCGTTGATCGGCGAGCACGACTTTGCCGCGTTCCGGGGCCGGGGTAGCGACGTCAAGACCACGGTCCGGCGCGTGCTCGAGGCCGACATCACCGAGATGAACATCCACACCGATCAGCCGATCGCGCTCTCGCCGCTCGACCCCTCGACTTCGCTCGGGGCGGGCGGCATGCCTGATCACGGAGGACGGCTGCTACGCTTCGAGATCACCGGCACCGGTTTCCTGCGCCACATGGTGCGGACGATCGTCGGCACGCTCGTGGATATCGGGCGAGGTCAGCTGGAAGTCGAGCAGATGGCGGCGATCGTGGCGTCGGCCGATCGGCGGCAGGCGGGTCAGACCGCGCCGCCGCACGGCCTCATGCTTTGGAAGGTGACTTACTGAAGCGCGTCGAGATCAGCCACACCGCGCCGGCCGCGACGATGATTACCATCAGGAGGCGCACGCCGGCCGCCAGGTCCTGGAGCGTGAATGACGGCAGCGGATAACCCATGAACACCGTGCCGCGATCCATCGCCCAGTGCCACGCGGTATGTGCGACGAGCGCCGACAGCAGGATCGTGCCCATCCGCTCCGCGACGACGTAGCGGAACAACAACCCGAGCAGGGGAATCGTGACCAGCAGCACCGCGAGCTGACCGATCTCCACGCCGACATTGAAGGCGAGGAGCGAGGTGAGCAGGTGCTCGCCCGCAAATTGCAGGCGCTGCCGCAACAGGAACGAAAACCCGAAGCCGTGGACCAGGCCAAACCCGAACGTCATGATCCAGCGACGCTCCAATTTCGCACCGACGATGTTTTCGAAGGCCATGTAGAGAATCGAAATGGCGATCAACGTTTCGATCAACGGCGGGAACCACAAGCTGTCCGGCGCCATGCCGAACGCCGAGGCGATCAGCGTCACCGAATGCGCGACGGTGAACGCGGTGATGACGATCACCAGCGGCCGCAACTTGCGGAACGGAATCACCAGGCACAGCAGGAACAGCAGGTGATCCGTGCCGTCGAGAATGTGGAAGAACCCTTCCCGAGCGAACAGATAGAACGCCTGGTGCCACCGCGGATCGAGATGGACGATGCCGGTGTCGGCATGCACGTCGAACGCGCGCTCGGGTTTGCCCGGCTGCTCGAAGCGCAGGACGATATTGACCTTGATGCCGAGGCGGGTGAGGCCCGGGCGAATCGCGAAGTCGGCCTGGTCCGAGGTGATCGGATACTCGAAGAGGACGTCGAGCATCGCCTGGTCCCAGACGATCTCCGTGCCGTTATCGAGCTTCGGGCCGGTGGTGATGTTGGCGAGCGCGGTTTCGTAGGTTTCGAACGAGCGATCCGCCGGCAGCGACGTGCGGGTCGACACGATCTGGGGCGTGGCCAGCGGGACGCCGTTTTCCCACACTTCGACGAAATCGCGGATCCAGACCTGCGCGGCGTGGCGCTCGGCGGCTTCCATCCTGGTAAAGTCGAGAAAACCCTTGTCGTTGGACGGGATGTCGATATCCCGCATGGACTTAAGTGGGGCCCTGACCAGGAGCCGCAGGGTCTTCCCCTCAGGATGGACGAAGCCGAGGACGCTGACCTCGTTGGGAACCTCGTGGGCGCTGGTCCGGGGGCCCAGGGCGACGAGCAGGACCGCGACCACGGCCAATCGGCTCAATAACTTGCTGGAAGTTTCGACGCTCGACACTTGTATTGGTCCCAAGTATACTGGCCGCCGCAAAAAGGCACTCCTTGAGAGGGGAACCAAGAATGAGGCGCGTGAAGACTAATCGTACGTTTTTTACAGGCGCGGCGTTGGTCGCGGTACTGGCGACGCTTGGCGTCGTGCAAGGCATGCTCGACAAGGCGGCGGCTCAGGCCAAGCAGGTTCCACGTTTTGAAGTGGATCCGTACTGGCCGAAACCGATGCCGAAGAACTACGTGTTCGGACAGACGATTGGTCTGGGCATTTCGGCCGACGACCACGTGTGGGTCATCCACCGCGGCAACGATCCGGGCAATCTCGATCGCACGGAACTGGCGCAGTTGACTCCGAACGGCCCGATTGTCAGCGAATGCTGCAACGCGGCGCCGCCGGTCATGGAGTTCGACGTCGCCGGCAACAACGTTGGTGGATGGGGTGGTCCGGTCGCCGGTGCGCCGTACCAGTGGCCTGAGAGCAACCACGGCATCGTCGTGGATCAGAAGGGCTTCGTCTGGATTGGCGGCAATGGCGGTCCTGACTCGCACATCCTGAAGTTCACGCGCGACGGCAAGTTCGTGGCGCAGTACGGCAAGCCCGGCGCCCGCAAGACCGGCGAAAGTGCCGCCACGGCGACGCGTCCGGCGGGTCCGATCTTTACGGCGAACAGCAAGGATCCGGAGAGCTTTGGCCGCGTGGCGAAGATCTTCCTCGATCCCAAGGCGAACGAAGGCTACGTGGCCGACGGTTACCTGAACCACCGCGTCGCGGTGATCGATCTCGACAACGGCAAGATCAAGCGGTTCTGGGGCGCCTACGGCGAACCCCCGACCGACGACAATCTCGGCCCCTACGATCCGGCTGCGCCGCCTGCCAAGCAGTTCCGCAACCCGATGCACTGCGCGATGATGTCGAACGACGGCCTCGTCTACACCTGCGACCGTCCGAACGATCGCGTCCAGGTCTTCACGAAGGAAGGCAAGTTCGTGAAGGAATACTTCATCGAGAAGCAGACCCGCTCGGACGGCTCGGTGTGGGACATCGCGTTCTCGACCGATCCCCAGCAGCGCTTCCTCTACATGGCCGACGGCGCCAACGAACACGTCCGCATCTACGATCGCCAGACGATGACCGAGCTCTACAGCTTCGGTTACGGCGGCCGCCAGCCGGGGATGTTCCTGGGCGTGCACAGCATCGCCGTGGACTCGAAGGGCAACCTTTACACGACGGAAACCTACACCGGCAAGCGCTTGCAGAAGTTCGTCTACAAGGGCCTTGGTGCGATTCCGAAGACGATGAAGGTTCCGGCCTGGCCGGGATCGGGCAACTAAGGGAAGAAGTTTAAAGTTTAAACTTTAAGGTTTAAAGTTGGGCCGGCCCGGGACCTCCCCGGGCCGGCCCTTTCGTTGTACCATCGATGCCAGACTCCATGAGCCTCGATCAATTGCTGGAGTGGATACCGACCGGCGGGCCCGAGGAGGCCCTGGCGCGCCAGGTTGAATTCGATCGGCTGCCACGCCACGTCGCCATCATCATGGACGGCAACGGCCGCTGGGCGGGTGAACGCCACCTGCCGCGCGTCGAAGGGCATCGTGCCGGTGTCGATTCCGTCCGTGATGTCGTCGAGACCTCGGCCCGGCTGGGCCTGGAAGTGCTGACGCTGTACGCGTTCTCGGTGGAGAACTGGAAGCGGCCGGCGGCCGAAGTCAGCACGCTGATGATGCTGCTCAAGCGCTACCTCGGCCTCGAACTCGAGACGCTCCTGAAGAACAACATTCGTTTCAACGTCATCGGCCGATCGGAGGCGCTCGCGCCGGATGTGCGCCACGAGCTGCTCGATGCCGAACGCAAGACGGCGAAGAACACCGGCATGCTCTTCAACATCGCGCTCAACTACGGCGGACGCACCGAGATCGTCGATGCGGCGCGCCGCGCGATCGAGGATGGCATCAACCCGGCGGATCTCGACGAGGATCGGTTTTCCCGACTGCTCTATACCGGCGGCCAGCCCGATCCCGACCTGCTGATCCGCACGAGCGGCGAAATGCGCGTCAGCAATTTCCTGCTGTGGCAGATCGCGTATGCCGAGATCTGGGTCACCGACACGCTGTGGCCCGACTTCCGTTGCCGCCACCTGCTGGAGGGCGTGATCGAATACCAGAAGCGCGATCGCCGATTCGGGGGCATCACCCCGCCCGTCCCCGCGGGTGTTCGTTAACTCATGACCCGCGTCATCAGCGGCGTCGTCCTGGCCGTCGCTGCCCTCGGCCTGATCTGGTTTCTCAGCTCCATCGCACTGCTGCTGGTCGCGTTGATCGTCGCGGCCCTGGCGTTCCGCGAATACGAACGCATCGTCGACGCGATCGGCGCAAAGGTGCCGTACTGGACGGCGCTGATCGCAACGCTGCTGGCGTGTGCGATGGTGCCGTTTCAGTGGGTCGACATTGAATCGGTCCTGGCGGCGTCGCTGCTGTTGATCGCGCTCAACGTGCTGGTCTCGAATCGCGTCGGGCCGCCGCTGCTCGCGGATACCGCCGCGGCGGTGCTGGCGCCGGTCTACATCGGCGTGCCGCTTGGCTGCCTGGTCGGCGTGCATGCGATCGCGGGGCGCGAAGCGGTGTTGCTGTTGATTGCGACGGTGGCGGTGAGCGACTCCGCGCAGTACTACACCGGGCGCGCGTTTGGCCGCACGCCGCTGGCGCCGCTGCGCAGCCCGAAGAAGACCCGCGAGGGCGCGCTGGGCGGATTCGTGATCGCGCCGCTCTTCCTGGCGGTCGCGGGCGCGTACTGGCTGCCCGCGTTTCCGTGGTGGTGGCACGCGAGCGCCGGCCTCGGCATTGTCGCCACCGGCATCATCGGCGACTTGTTCGAATCGATGCTGAAGCGCGCCGCCGACATGAAGGACAGCGGCACGCTGATCCCCGGCCACGGCGGCGTCCTCGATCGCATCGACGCGTTGCTGTTTGCCGCCCCCGTTTTCTACTTCTATCTCCGTACTCTTTAGTCATCCACGGATTACACGGATTACACAGATTGACCGCGATGCGCGACGTTCCCAGCTGCCAGTCGACGCAGTCCGGCCTTCGGCCGGATGGCGGGGTCATGAAGGCGAGATCGAAAGACAACAGTCGCCCACGTTCCTCGGTACAAGTCTCTCGATCTCGCCTTCATGCCCCCGCCAATGCCGGGCGCAGCCCGGCGGACGCGTCGACTTCGCATCGGTGGAATCCGTGTAATCTGTGGACCCATCGAGCATGAAGCGCATCGCCATCCTCGGCTCCACCGGATCGATCGGCACGAGTGCGCTCGATGTTGCGCGCACGCATCCCGATCAGATTGAGGTGGTGGCGATCGCGGCAGCGACGAATGTTGCGGCGATGGTCAAGCAGATCCTCGAGTTCCGTCCACGCGCGGTGGCGATGGCGACCGGCGAGGCGATGGACAAGCTGCGCGCCGCGCTCGGGGGATCACCGGCCGAGATGTCCGGCGTCGGCAACGACGGCCTGTGCGAAATCGCGTCGCATCCCGACGTCGACATCGTGTTGTGCGCCTCGTCCGGCACGGCGGCGCTCGATGCGGTGCTGTGCGCGATCGACGCCGGCAAGACCATCGCGCTGGCCAACAAGGAAGTGCTGGTGATGGCCGGCGGCATCGTGATGGAGGCCGCAAAGCGCAAAGGGGTCGCGGTGCTGCCCGTCGACAGCGAGCACAACGCGATCCACCAGTGCCTGCACGGCCGCCGTGAAGGCGAAGTGCGCCGCTTGATCCTGACCGCGTCGGGCGGCCCGTTCCGCGGCCGCACGCTGTCGGCGCTCGGCGCCGTGACCGCCGCCGATGCCTTGAAGCATCCGACGTGGCAGATGGGGCCGAAGATCACCATCGATTCGGCGACGCTGATGAACAAGGGCCTCGAGGTCATCGAGGCGCACTGGTTGTTTGGCGTGCCCTCGTCGGAGATCGACGTCGTGGTGCATCCGCAGTCGATCGTGCACTCGATGGTCGAATTGAAAGACGGGTCGATCATCGCGCAGATGGGCATCACCGACATGCGGCTGCCGATTCAGTACGCATTCGCGTATCCGGATCGCTGGGACGCGCCGGTGCCGTTTCTCGACCTGACCAGGCAGCGGCCGCTCGAATTTCACGAGCCGGCGTGGGACGACTTTCCCTGCCTTCGCCTGGCCTATCGGGCGCTCGAGGCGGAACGCAGCCTGCCGATCGTATTGAACGCGGCCAACGAGGTCGCCGTATCGTCTTTTCTAGAGGGCCGGCTCGGGTTCACGCAGATCCCGCAGGTGATTGCGCAGGCGATGGATGCGCACACGCCTGAGGCGGCCACGACCCTCGCAGATGTCCGGCGGGTCGACGCCTGGGCCCGGATGCACGCGGCCGAGTTGGCCCGAGAGCTACAATTGGATATCAGATCTCAGAAGTGAGATTTCAGATTCAGAGGACTTGAAGTGACGACGTTAGCGGCGTTCCTGTTTGTGCTCGGTGTGCTCGTGTTCATTCACGAGCTCGGACATTTCCTGCTCGCGCGATGGAATGGCGTGCGCGTGCTGACCTTCTCGCTCGGCTTCGGGCCGAAACTCCTGAAGGTGCAGCGCGGCGACACCGAATACTGCATTTCCGCGATTCCCCTCGGCGGCTATGTGAAGATGGCCGGCGAGAATCCCGAGGACCAGCCGACCGGCGCCGGGGATGAATTCCTCGCCAAGACCAAGTGGCAGCGATTCCAGATCCTGATCGCCGGTCCGGTCATGAACCTGCTGCTCGCCGTCGTCCTGCTGTCGTTGGTGTTGATGCAGGGCGCCGACGTGCTGGCGTACCTCGATCGCCCCGCGGTCGTTGGCGCGGTGCAGCCAGGCTCACCGGCCGAGAAGGCCGGCATCCAGCCCGGCGACACCATCACGCACTTCGGCACGGCCGACGTCACGAACTGGGAACACCTCGACATGGCGGTGGCGGCGCGACCCGAGCGCGAAGTCGAAGTCACGGTGCTCAGGAGCGGCCGCGAAGAGCGCCTGAAGATTCGCCCCGATCTCACCGAGCTGCGCACGCGCAACAACGCGAAGTTTGAAGTCGGCACCATCGGCGTGCTGCCGGACGTCTACCCGAGCGTGGCGTCGCTGCAGGCGGGTTCACCCGCGGAAGCGGCGGGCTTCAAGCCGCACGACGTGATCATGGCGGTGGACGGCCAGCGGATGGTGTTCCGGACGATGGTCATCGAGGCGATCACCAAGAAGGCCGAGCAACCGGTCGTCTTCACCATCAAGCGTGACGGCGCGGAGCAGAAGATCACGGTGACGCCGCGCAAGGAAGGCGACACCGCCAAGGTCGGCATGTACATGGACGAGGCGACGGTGTCCTACAAGCCGTCACCGATCGAAGCGGTCGGCATGAGCGTCAAGCGCAACGTCGAAATGGCGGGCTTGATCCTCGGCACGCTCAAGGATCTCGTGACCGGAGAAGCGTCGCCGAAGCAACTGATGGGACCGGTCGGCATTGCGCAGCTGTCGGGCGAATCGGCGCAAGCCGGCTGGATTGCGCTGCTCGGCTTGATGGCGTCGATCAGCCTGAATCTCGGCCTGCTGAACCTGATGCCGATCCCGGTGCTCGACGGCGGGCACATCTTCATCATGGCCATCGAGACGATCTCGCGACGCGACTTCAGCCTGCAGGTGAAGGAGAAGATGCTGTTCGTCGGCTTCGTGCTGTTGATGACCCTGATGGCGACGGTCATCTATAACGATCTGACGCGCATCGCGTGGATCGAAAACCTGATGCCGTGGCGCTAATCAAGGTGCGTACGGTGGGTACGGTGCGTACGGTGCGTACGGGTGCCTGAGGTGCCTAAGGGGAACGCTTCAGGACTTTGCCGGGACGCGCGTTGGTGTGTTTGCCTTCGTCTAATACGACCGTGCCGTTGACCAGCACGGTATCAATCCCAACCGGATACTGAAACGGGTCCTCGAACGTCGCCTTATCGGCGACGGTTGCCGGATCGAAGATCACCAGGTCGGCCCACATGCCGTTCTTGATCGCGCCGCGATCGGCCAGGCCGAGGATGCTCGCGGGCAGCGACGTCATCTTGCGGATCGCCTCTTCGAGCGGAATCACTTTCAGGTCACGCACGTAGCGGCCGAGCACGCGCGGGAAGGTGCCGAAGTTGCGCGGATGCGGGACGCCGGCGTGCAGCGGCCCGTCGACCGCGAGCGACGAGCCGTCTGAGCCGACTGCGACCCAGGGCTGCTTCATCGCCAGCGCGAGGTCGCCTTCATCGATGATGAAATACACGCAGCTGATCGAACCGTGTTCCTCGATCAGCAGATCGAACACGAAATCGAACGGGTCCTTGCCGGCCTGCTTCGCCGCTTCGGCGATGCGCAGGCCTTCGTACTTGCGGTTCGGTGAGACCGGGTCGTTCGTGCCGCCGCGCGTGCGGCCGATCGCCGCGAGCTGCACGTTCTGCCACGTGCCGGCCGACTGGTAGCGGCTCTCCCACGCCGGGTTGGTGTTCTCCATCTCCTTGCGAATGCGCGCGCGCTCTTTCTTGTCCTTCAGCCGCGCGATCAGCTTGTCGGTGCCGCCGTCCTGCGCCCAGGGCGGAATCGTCGCGGTGAGGCTGGTGCTGCTCGCGACGTAGGGATACTGATCCGCGGTGACGCGGATGCCGCGCGCCCGCGCCGCTTCGACCAGGCCGATCACCTCCGTCATGCGGCCGACGTTCTTCTGGCCGGTCACCTTGATGTGGAAGATGTGCACCGGAATGCCGCCGCGCTCGCCGATCGCGATCGCTTCCTCGATGCCGTCGCGCAGCTTCAAGCCGTCGTAGCGCAGATGCGACGCATACAAGCCGCCCTTGGCGGCCTTCGCCACATCACCGAGTTCCGCCACCGTCGCAAACGCATTCGGCGGATAGATCAACCCCGACGACACGCCAAACACACCCTGGCCCATCGCCGTCGACACGATCTGCTGCATGTCGACGATGTCTTTCGCGGTGGCCTGCTTGTCGTCCTCGCCAATGACCAGCGCGCGCACCGTGCCGGTGCCGATGTACGACAACAGGTTGGGCGAGATGCCGCTCTTCTCGATCGCGGCGAAGTAACCGTTGAAATCAGTCCACGGCGCACGCTCGGACGCGGTCTTGCGCGGCGCCACCGAGTCCGATTCGCCGATCACTTCCGTCGTCACGCCCTGGCGAATCTTGCTCTGGCCGTTGCCATCCGTGATCAACGTCATGTCGGAGTGGCTGTGCATGTCGATGAAGCCGGGAGCGACCGTGCGGCCTTTCGCATCGATGGTGCGCGTCGCGGTGCCCGTGACTTCGCCGACCGCGGCAATCTTGCCCGCAGACACGGCGATCGAGCCTTGGCGAGGCGCGCCGCCCGAGCCATCAACGATCTGGGCGTTGCTGATGAGGATGTCGTACGAGGGTGCGGTTGCTTGCTTCGGGCTCGCGCAGCCAAAAATACCCAACGCGAGCACGATTACGTACGCGCCACGGAGGCGCGGAAGCACGGGCCCGTACGTGATCACCATTAATTCCCCTTGAATCGTTTGACGATGGACTCGGCAAAGCCGGTGAGAGAGCCGGCGGGTTCGTGGACCGCGGGCGAGATGTTGGCGCGCGAGGCGGCGTCGGCCGCGGCATCGCCCTGGATGGCCACGACGGTGTGCGCGAGCAGATCCGAGGCCTGGTCGACGCCGAAATTCGCCGCGAAGTTCAGCACGGCGGACGCGCTCGTGAACGTCACCAGGTCGATCTTGCGATCGAGCAGCAGGCGATAAATGTCGATGTGCTGATCCGCGTCGGTGATCACCTCCGCGCCTTGCGAGCGAAGCAGATCAGCGAGATCGTCGGGCTGATCGTTCGAGCGCATCACCAGTGCGCGCCGGCCGAACAGCGGCCGCGCGTCAAACCACCGCAGGTGCTCGCGGAAGTTGACGACCTTGCCGACGATCAGCAGTCCGGCGCTGACGGCCTCGTCCGCGGTTTGCCCGGCCAGCTCGCCGAGCGACCCGGTGACGGTGCGTTGCGACGACAGCGTTCCCTGGAAAATGATCGCCGCCGGTTCGTCGGGCGATCGGCCATGCTCGATCAGCGCCGTCAACATCTTCGGCAGTTGACGCGGTCCGGCGTAGGACACGATCGTGCCGTCGAGTTTGGCGAGCGCGGCCCAGTCGATGCGCGCCTTCTCGCGGCCCTCGTTCTCGTGGCCGCGCACGAACGTCACCGTATCGCCGCTGCCGGGATAGGTGATCGGCACCCCGGCGTAGGCGCTGGCGCCAATCGCGTGCGGCACGCCGGGCACCACTTCGTAGCGCACCCCCTGCTCGTGGAGGAACAGCGCTTCTTCACCGCCCTGGTCGAACAGGAACGGATCGCCCCACTTCAGCCGCGCCACCGTCTTGCCTTCGCGCGCCTTCTCGGCGAGCAGGTAGCAGATCGCGTCCTGGTCGCGCGGTTCGGGCGCGGCGCTGCCGACGTCGATGCGTTCCGCATGCGCGGGCGCAATCTCGAGCAGGTCGGGATGGACGAGGTGATCGAAGATCACCACGTCGGCTTTCTGCAGGCAGCGAAAGCCGCGCAGGGTGATGAGGTCAGGCGCGCCGGGTCCGGCGCCGATCAGATAGACCGTGGATCGCACGGTCGAATACTAGTGCGAAACCGGCCCGTAGTAGCCACGCTTGGTCCGGGCGGTCGTGTTGGGCCGGGCGACTTGCACGACGATGCGCCGGAAGGCGCCGTCACGGCGCGGATTCTTCGACGCATAGCCCATTGAATACTGGCTCGAGAGTTCGTCGGCGATCTGGGCGTAGACGTCCTTCAATTCCTCGATCTGTTTGGCGAAGAACGCGCGGCCGCCGGTTTCCTGGGCCAGCTGCCGCAACACGAACTCGGCTTCGCGGAACCCCTTCAGCGCGCTCGTTTCACGCGGCTGCAAGCCAATCGTGTAGATCGCCGTCTCCGATCGCTTGGCCAGCTCGAGCACTTCCTCGAAGCTCACCAGGCTCGACGTGTCTTCACCGTCGGAGAGGATGACGATCGCCTGGCGGCGGATCTCGTCCGGGTTCTTGGCCTTGACCTTCGCGAGTTCCTTGAGCGAGATGTAAACGGCGTTGTGCAGCGCGGTGGACCCGCCCGCCGAGGTGCTGCGAATCGCGGTCTCGAGCGCGTCGATGTTGTTGGTGAACCCGAGCTTGATCTCGACGCGGCTGTCGAAGTCGACGACTTGCGCGAGGTCCTGCGGCCGGATGCGTTTGGCAAACCCGATCGCCGCTTCCTGCGCGTTGCCCATGCGCTGTTCCATGCTGGCGCTCGAATCGATCAGCAGCGAGAGCGCGATCGGCAGGTTGGTGCGGTTGAAGTAGGTGAGCTCCTGCTTGGCGCCGTCTTCGAAGACGGAGAATTCATCCTGCCCGATGTCGGTGACGTAGCGGCCCTGCGGATCGGTGACGGTCACGTTCAGCGACACGACCTCGATGCCGGCGCGGAACACCTGGGGTTTTTCCTGCGACGCCGCAACCGCCTGATCGGGCGTCGAGGCTGCGACGCTAGTCGCCAGGACCGCGACGGCCATCCACGCGAGCGATGCGCGCACGATTCTCGTCATCGCCTACCTGATCGCCTGCCCGCGCGCCTGTCCGCCGTTCGCCTCGACGCCGGCCTTGGCGGCGGCGATTTCGATTTTCTGCGGCGGGATCAACTGCTGCGGGCGCGAGTAGACGAGGCGTTGCTGGCTCTTGAGGATCGCCGCCAGCTCCTTCATCTTGACTTCGAACGCCTGGCTGGCGAGCACGTCGATGCGCGTGCCGCCGGTATCTTTGGGGCCGCGGTCGAGGACGAACGCGCGGTTGCGCGCGGCGTCATCGAGCGACGATCCGGCCTGCGTCGTCAGCACCACGGCGTGCAGCATGGCGCCGCCCTTGACCAGGCCTTCGAGCACTTCGGTGTAATGCCGCGTGCTGAACTCGGTGTTCTCGGTCGTCAACACCACCATCGCGGCGCGATCCTCGCCGCGTTTCTCGAGGCCCTTGCTGATTTCGACGATCGCGTCGAGCAGTGTCGCGCCGGAGTCCGGCATCGGGAACACCTTGCCGATGCCGTTCAACAATTGCTTCTGGTCGGTGGTGTAGTCCTGGAGGATCGTCGGCCGATCGGCGACGCCGATGATCGCCATCGGGCCGATGCCGCTGAGCTCTTTGACAAACGTCGTCAACGCCTTGCGGATGTCGGAGATGTGATCGCGGGCCGCCTGCGAATTGTCGACGAGGATGGCGATCGGCATCGGCGAGGTCGCCGGCGTGACACGGAGCACCTCACGCCGGACGCCGTCTTCCTTGACGCTGAAGTCGGCGGCGCCGAGTCCGGTGATCGGCGCATGGGTCCTGGCATCCCAGGCGCTGACATACGCGACGCGCTCGTTGCCTTGCGCGAGGAGGGAAATGGAAAAGAGGAGGGCAGCCGCGCCTCCGGCAATTGGACGTCCTGACAGGTATCGCATTGATCAACCCCGGGCTGCCATAGGCGCGATGGCGGCCTTTCCCGGAGTATATGCTGGTTCCATGGCGCCGACCTCGCAGAGCACCTGGCAGCTCATCGGACAGCTGAGCACGATTGGGATGTCGTTCGTGTTTGCGATCGTGCTCGGGTTTGGCGGCGGGTTCTGGCTGGACGGCGTGCTGGGCACCAAGCCGTGGTTGTCGTTCGTCGGGTTTTTCTTCGGGCTCGCCGCCGGCGTGTTGAACGTTTACCGCGTCCTCCAGCTCTCCAACCGGAAATGATTGCGCGCGTTGCGCGTGAGACGGCGTGGGCCTGCGTGGCGATCGCGGTCGGGTTTGCGATCTGGCGGCGGGACCTGGCGGGTCCGCTGGGGGTGCTCGGCGGCGGACTGCTGATCGGGGTGTCGTTCTGGGCGATCCGTGGCACGGTCGATGCGCTGATCGCCCTTCGATCCGGAGGCGAAAGCGGCGGAAAATCATCGGGATTCGCGCTAGTGAAGTTTTTCACAAGGCATGCTATATTGGCTCTCGCGGCCTACGGTATGATGGTGCGTTTGCACCTGTCCCCGGTGGGCTTACTAGCGGGTGTCTCGTCCCTCGGCGTTGCCGTCGCGGTCGAAGCCCTCAGAGATTTGAGATGGAGGCGTTTTCTGTGAGAACAAGTCGGTTGCTGCTGTCCGTGATGTTCGGGTTCCTCGTCCTCGGTCTGGCCTCGCCGGTCTATGCCCAGGAAGCCGCCGCGCAAGCCGCGAGCTAGGGCCTGGTCCAGTGGTCGATCATCACCGCGGGCTTCGCGCTGGCCATTGCCGCTGCGGGCGCCGCGCTCGGTCAGGGCAAGGCTGTGGCGTCGGCCGCGGAAGCGATCGCGCGCAACCCCGGTGCCGCCGGCGAAATCCGCGGCGCGCTGATTCTGGGTCTCGTGCTGATCGAGTCGCTCGTGATTTACGTGCTGCTCGTCTCGCTGATCCTGTTCTTCATCAAGCCTTTCGGAGGCTAGGAAGAATTTCAGATCTCAGATTTGAGATTTCTGAAGTAACTCGAAGGCGGCCGGTGGCAACATCGGCCGCTTTTTCTTTTTGCGCTGAGATCTGAAATGGACCTCCTGCTGTTGCTCATGGTCCTCATCTGGGGGAGCAACTTTTCCTTCGTCAAGGTCGCGCTCCGCGACTTTCCGGAAATCGCGTTCAACGCGATGCGGCTGCTGGTCGGCTCCGCGGTGTTCCTGGCGACGATTCGCCTGACGCGCAATCCGGCGGCGCCGCGTCCGGCGTTGTCGCGCACGGACTGGATCCAGCTCACGTGGCTGGGCGCGATTGGCACCTTTCTCTACCAGTTGTGTTTCGTCGCCGGCGTCGGGCGCACCAGCGTCGGCAACAGCTCGCTGATCATCGGCATGTCGCCGGTGATCATCTCGGTGATGTCGTCGCTGGCGGGGCATGAACGCATCACGCCGGTGCGGTGGGCGGGCGTCGTGCTGGCGGTGTTCGGCCTGTATCTCGTCGTCGGACACGGCGTCGATCTGTCCGGCGCGACGTGGCGCGGCGATGCGTTGATGATCGCGGCCGTGTTTTGCTGGTCGCTGTTCTCGGTGGCCTCGCAACCGATTCTCAAGCGCCATTCGCCGTTGATCGTGATCGGTCTCGCGTTCTCGATCGGCGCCGCGCTGTACCTCACCATCCTGATGCCGATCCTGATGCGCGCGAACTGGGCCGGGGTGTCCGGATTCAGCTGGATGCTGATGCTGATCTCGGCGTTGCTGTCCCTGAACCTGTCGTATTGGATTTGGTACACGGGGCTGAAGAAACTCGGCGGCTCGCGCACGTCGGTCTACAGCTATCTCACGCCGATCGTGGCGATGGTGGTGGCGGCGTGGTGGCTTGGCGAATCGATCTCCGCAAACCAGGTGGCCGGCGCCGGCGCCATCTTCGGCGGCTTGCTCATCACCCGGTTCATCAACTGAATTAATTGAACGATCGTTCGACCCCGTTTGTGGACATCCCAGCCCCGGTGGGGTATTCTTCGCAGTTAATTGTAAGACCTTGTAAGTATTTTTCGTCGGCGGCGTATCGTCCGGGTAAGTCCTGCCTCAGCCCATCCGGGTCTCGGCGCTTCTCCCGCTCAGCATGTCGTCGGCATCATCGCGTCGTCCGTCGTCATTTGAGTTTGTAGTTCGCCCCACAGGAGGAGAAACGCATGAACGGTTTGAAGAAGGGCCTGTTGGCCCTTGTTGCCACATTGGCGCTCGCGGGTTCCGCGTTCGCACAGGGTGGCGGCGCCAGCAGCACCGGCACCATCCAGGGCCGCGTGGCTGACGCGCAGGGCGCAGTACTGCCCGGCGTCACGGTGACGGCGACCAGCCCCTCGGCGCTCGGCGCCCAGACGGCGGTCACGTCGGAAACCGGTAACTACCGGTTCCCCGCATTGCCTCCCGGTCAGTACGAACTGACGTTCGAACTGGCGGGTTTCAACAGCTTGAAGCGTTCGGGCATTTCGATCTCACTGGGCTTCACCGCCACCGTGAACGTCGAGCTCGCGCTGGCGACGTTGCAGGAGACGGTCACCGTGAGCGGCGCGTCGCCGGTCATCGACACCACCTCGACGCGCGTGCAGCAGAACTTCAAGATGGAACAGCTGCAGTCGATTCCCAACGGCCGTGACATGTGGGCGCTGCTCGCCGTCACTCCCGCCGTGATGATGAACCGTGTTGACGTCGGCGGCAATCGCGCCGGCACGCAGCAGGGTTACGCCGCGTATGGCCAGACCGGCCAGGTGCGCGTGCTGATCGAAGGCATCAACACCACCGAAGGCACCGGCGGCGCCGGCTTCTACTTCGACTACGCGTCGCTCGAAGAAGCGTTCCTCGGCACGTCAGGCCAGTCGGCGGAAATGCCGAACCCCGGTGTCCAGTCGCAGTTCATCGCGCGCTCGGGCTCGAACAACCTCCAGGCCGAGTACCACATCGACTGGTACAACAACTCGCTGCAGGGTTCGAACCTCCCGGATTCGTATCTCGCCCCGACGGCGTTCAACAACTCGCCGATCCGCGCGCACAGCAACGAGATCGATCGTTACTACGACCACGACATCAACCTCGGCGGCCCGATCGCCAAGGACAAGCTGTGGTTCTTCGGCACCTACCGCCGCCAGTTCAACGCGGTTGCGCAGCCCAGCTTCAAGTTCGACAAGACGTTCGACACGCTGCTGTGGAACGCGGTCGGCAAGACCACCTACCAGATGAACCCCAAGAACAAGCTGATTGGCTACTACCAGTGGGGACAGAAGGAACAGCCGAACCGCCTGCCGGATTCGGCCTACACCTATCTCTCACCGGAGCAGACGCTCGCGCAGCTCTCGGGCAGCTGGGTCTACAAGGGTGAATGGAACAGCACCGTGAGCGACAAGGTGTATCTCGAAGCGCGCTACGGCGACTTCGGCTACTACTTCCCGTTGACCACCAACAGCCCCGCCAACTTCTTCACGCAGGACACCGGCGCGTTGCTGATGGAAGGCGCGCACCAGAAGCAGCAGCTCGATCGCGATCGCAAGCAGTACAACCTCGCGTCGACCTACTTCCTGGACACCGCCAAGGGCAGCCACACCTTCAAGATGGGTGCGGAACTCCTCAAGGAACGTTCGTGGGAAGGCTATGAATCACGCCGCGGCGGCGACAGCAACATCGAGCTGCGCTTCAACAACGGCAACGCGACCCAGGTGATCTTCGGTATTCCGACGGCGTCCTGCAAGGTCGGCAGCCTGTCGGCGCACGACTGCTTGACGGCCCAGGCCGCGCTGACCACGGTCGGCTTGTTCCTCACCGATACGTGGGCGATCGGCAAGATGACCGTCAACGCCGGCGTGCGTTACGATCGTTACAACGGCTGGCTGCCCGAACAGCAGCAGCTCGGTGCCACCACGGGCCCCGTGACGGTTGCGGCCAAGACGTTCGCTCAGAACGATCTCTTTACCTGGAACTCGGTCGCGCCCCGCATCGGCGTGGTTTACGACCTGTTCGGCACCGGCAAGACTGTCATCAAGGCCAACTACGGTCTCTACTGGCACAACCCCGGCGTCACCATTCCGGGCAACTCGAACCCCAATACCGCCAGCAAGTCGGCGACCTACACCTGGACCGATCTGAACGGCGATCGCCGCTGGCAGAACGGCGAGCAGGCGGCGGTGGCGACGACGGCGGACCTTGAAGGTTCGATCAAGATCGATCCGAACATCAAGGATCCCTACACGCACGAAGTCAGCGCGTGGGTCGAGCAGCAGCTGTCGAGCACGATGGGTGTGCGCGCCGGCTTCGTCTACAAGACCGAAGACGACCTGATCGCCCAGATCCAGCCCGGCACGCCGGCGTCGATCTTCACCACGCCCTACACGTTCGTCGACGCCGGTCTCGACGGCCGCAGCGGCACGGCCGACGATCGCAACCTGACGTTCTACGGCATCCCGACCGCGACCTACAACACGCTCGATCGCTCGGTGGTTCAGTCGAACACCGATCAGTTCGCTCGCTACAAGACGGTCGAAGCGTCGGTCAATCGCCGCTACGCCAACAAGTGGTCGGCGTCGTTCGGCGGTTCGTACACGCTGCTGCATGACTTCTTCAACGGCCGTCCGCAGGACACCCCGAACAACCCGGGTGTCGGCGATCGTTCGACCTGGAACTTCAAGGCGACCGGTTCGTACGACGCGCCGTACGGCATCCGCATCTCGCCGGTGTTCCGTCACCAGTCGGGCGCGAACTACGCCCGCACGCTGACGATTTCGGCGCCGGCGGCGTTGGGCCTGACGGCCTCGACCCGCAGCACGGTGGCCTACGCCGATGCGACGGATGCGAACCGTGAAGACAACATCTACGTATTCGACGTCCGCGCCGAGAAGCAGTTCTCGTTCGGCCCGCGCGTCAAGGTGCGGGCGATGTTCGACGCGTTCAATCTCGGGAACAGCCACGCGTCCGAAACGATCGGCCGCGCGACTGGCCTCAGTTTCCAGAAGCCGACGCTGATTCTCGCGCCGCGCACCGCGCGTCTCGGGTTCCGCATCATCTTCTAAACAGGCCAGCAGGCCGTCTGTCAGCAGGGAGGGGCGCCACATTGTGGCGCCCCTTTCTTTTTGGGCCGGAAATCCGCATTAATCCCATCTGAACGATCGTTCAGCCCTCATCGGTTGCATTTCGACACGCTCCTCCCGTATTGTTCCCGTTACCTCGAGTTACATCCGGGCACTTCCGAAGGCAATTCCGTTCTCGCGTCGATCGCGTCGCGTCGCAAACGTCCGTCGTCGTTTATCCAGTTTTGTTTATTTGATTTGTTGGGATGCGGCCCCCGGGGTCGGCCCCCACGATGATCTGAGGAGGAGAAGCATGAGGCGTTGGACTACGGGCCTTACGGCCCTGCTGGTGGCGCTAGCCTTTAGTGCGACCGCGTTTGCCCAGGGCGGCGGCGCAAGCAGCACGGGCACAATTCAGGGACGCGTTGCGGACTCACAGGGCGCGGTGCTGCCCGGTGTGACGGTGACCGCGACCAGTCCGTCGGCGCTCGGCGCGCAGACGGCGGTGACTTCCGAGACGGGCAACTACCGTTTCCCCGCGGTGCCTCCCGGCACCTACGAGCTCACGTTCGAGCTGGCCGGCTTCAATTCACTCAAGCGATCGGGCATCTCGATCGGCCTGGGCTTCACGGCGCAGGTCAACGTCGAACTCGCGCTCGCGACGTTGCAGGAAACGGTGACAGTCAGCGGCGCATCGCCGGTCATCGACACCAGCTCGACGCGCGTGCAGCAGAACTTCAAGATCGAGCAGCTGCAGTCACTGCCCAACGGCCGTGACATGTGGGCGCTGCTCGCCGTGACCCCCTCGGTGCAGATGTCGCGTATCGACGTCGGCGGCAACCGTGCCGGCACGCAGACCGGTTACACCGCCTATGGCCAGAACGGCCAGGTGCGCGTGCTGATCGAAGGCATCAACACCACGGAAGGCACCGGCGGCGCGGGTTTCTATTTCGACTACGCGTCACTCGAAGAAGCGTTCCTGGGCACGTCGGGCCAGTCGGCGGAAATGCCGAACCCCGGTGTCCAGTCGCAGTTCATCGCGCGCTCGGGCTCGAACCAGTTCCAGGCCGAGTACCACCTGGATTGGTACAACGACAAGCTGCAGGGCTCGAACATTCCGGATGCGTACACCGCGCCGACGGCGTTCCACAACGCGCCGATCCGCCCGCACAGCAACGAGATCCTGAAGTACTACGATCACGACATCAACGCCGGCGGTCCGATCAAGAAGGACAAGATGTGGATGTTCGGCACTTACCGCGAACAGTTCAACGCCGTGGCGCAGCCGAACTTCACGTTCGACAAGACCTTCGACACCAAGCTCTGGAACGCGGTCGGCAAGGCCACCTACCAGATGAACCAGAAGAACAAGTTGATTGGCTACTACCAGTGGGGCCAGAAGCAGCAGCCCAACCGGCTGCCGTTCTCGACCTACACCTACGCCTCGCCGGAGCAGACCTACTTCCAGAACTCGGGCAGCTGGGTTTACAAGGGTGAATGGAACTCGACGGTCAGCGACAAGGTCTACCTCGAAGCGCGCTACGGCGACTTCGGTTACTACTTCCCGCTGAACACCAACAGCACCGAGAACTACTTCTTCCACGACACCGGCGCGCTGTATTCGCTCGGCGCGCACCAGCGCCAGCAGCTCGATCGCGATCGCAAGCAGTACAACCTCGCGAGCACCTACTTCCTCGACACGTCCAAGGGCAGCCATACCTTCAAGTTCGGTGCGGAGCTCTTGAAGGAACAGTCGTGGGAAGGTTACGAGTCACGCCGCGGCGGCAACACCGGCATCGAGCAGATTTACAGCAACGGCGTGTCGACGCAGGTCATCTTCGGTATCCCGACCTCATCGTGCCCGACCGGATCGCTCTCCGCGCACAGCTGCCTGACGGCGCGTTCGGCGCTGGATCAGCAGAGCGCCTTCCTCACCGACACGTGGTCCGTCGGCAAGATGACCGTCAACATCGGCGCCCGTTGGGATCGCTACAAGGGCTGGTTGCCCGAGCAGGAACAGCTCGCCGGCCGCAGCGGCCCGGTGTCAGTGGCGGCGGAACACTTCGCCGAAGCCGACCTCTACACCTGGAACCTGTTCGCCCCGCGCATCGGCGTCGTCTACGACCTTGCCGGCAACGGCAAGACCGTCATCAAGGCGAACTACGGCCTCTACTGGCATAACCCCGGTGTGGGTCCCGGCAACAGCGCCAACCCGAACACCGCCAGCAAGTCCGCCACCTACACCTGGAACGACCAGGCGGCGTGCGCGGGTTGCATCGCGGGCGACAAGCACTGGCAGTCGGGTGAAGAGAGCGCCGCGCCGACGTCGGCCGCGCTCAAGGGCGCCGTCGGCATCGACCCGAACATCAAGGCGCCGTACACGCATGAAGCCAGCGTGTGGCTCGAGCGTCAGCTCAGCGACACGATGGGCGTGCGCGCCGGCTTCGTCTACAAGACGGAAGACGATCTGATCTCGACGGGCTTGCAGCCCGGCCGCATCGGTTCGGCCTACAGCGTGCCGTACACCTTCGTGGACATCGGTGTCGACGGCGTGCGCGGCACCGCGGACGATCGTAACCTGACCTTCTACGGGTTCCCGACGGCGAGCGCCGCCCAGTTCCCGAGCACCACCATCGTCGACAACTTCGATCAGTTCTCGCGTTACAAGACGATGGAAGTGGCGTTGAACCGCCGCTACAGCAACAAGTGGTCGGCGTCGATGGGCGGCAGCTACACCATGCTGCACGACTTCCCGAACGGCTTCCCGCAGAACCCGAACCAGCCGGGCGTGGAAGATCGCACGACCTGGAGCTTCAAGGCGTCGGGCTCGTATGACGCGCCGAAGGGCATCCGCCTGTCACCGGTGCTGCGCCACCAGTCGGGCGCGAACTTCGCCCGCACCGCGACCATCTCGGTGCCCGCGGGTTCGGCGTTCAGCGCCAGCGGCACGGCCTACATGGAGCCGATGGATTCGAATCGCGAAGACAACATCTGGGTCTTCGACATTCGCGCCGAGAAGCAGCTCAACTTCGGACCGAAGGCGCGCCTGCGCCTGATGTTCGACGCATTCAACCTGGCCAACAGCCACGCGTCCGAGACGATCGGCCGCGCGACGGGCCTGGCGTACCTGAAGCCGTCGGCGATTCTCGCTCCGAGAACCGCGCGCGTGGGTTTCCGGTTCCTCTTCTAGTTTTGCTTGGCCGCGCCCGGCGCGGCCGGTAAGATCGAGCTCGGCTCCTGTGGGGGAGTCGTTAGGGTGGGAGGCGCTACGCCGGCGCCCCCGCCCTTTTTTATTGGCACGAAGGACACGAAATGCCGCGGCTTGTCCCACGAAGGACACGAAGAATGCGATGACCTCATGTATTGCATTAGCGCCGATTCGCTTGATACCTTCTCTTCACGCATGATGACGGGCGCTTTCATCGAACGGCTGTTCCCCAGCACTACGACCTGCCCGGCTACGTGTCTCTCGCAGCCCGCCTTCGCTATGGCTACGGTGGGCAAGCAGTTCCAGCAGCAGCAGTTCCAGCAGCTGTAACAACCACCGATTCCTCCTTCCGCATCGCGTTCTTCCCAACGCTCCCGCTGAAGGCGGAAGCGGGCGGCGGAGGCTTCGTGCGTTTGCGGGGAGGAATCAAGTCGCGCCTGGTTCCTCCCCTTTTTTTTGCGCACGAAGAACACGAAATACTTCGACTTGTCCCACGAAGGCCGCGAAGTAAGCTTTGGCCATGGGGCATGAACAATCAGTGACATACGGCAGCTATCTCGCCGTGGATGAGTTGCTCGCGCTGCAGCGTCCGCGTTCCGAAGGGCCCGAGCATGACGAGATGCTCTTCATCGTCATTCACCAGGTCTACGAGCTGTGGTTCAAGCAGGTCCTGCACGAGGTGGATCACGTGATCGCGCTGCTCGACGCGCGCGATCCGTATCGCGCGCAGCATTCGCTGAAGCGAATCCTCACAATCCTGAAAGTGCTGGTCGCGCAGCTCGACATTCTCGAGACTATGACGCCGCTCGAGTTCCAGTCGTTTCGCACGCGCCTCGAGGCGGCGAGCGGATTTCAGTCCGATCAATTCCGCCAGCTCGAATTTGTGCTCGGCAACAAGTCGCCGGCGGCGATCGAGCGGTTTCCGGCCGGCAGCCGTGCGCGGACGGCGCTCTCGAGCCGGTTCACCTCGCCGACGTTGTGGGACACGTTCCTGAAGTACCTGTCGCGCGAAGGCTACGCGATTCCCGCGGCGCTGCTGACGAGAGACGTCACCGCGCGCATCGAGCCGTCGCCGGAACTGCAGGCGACGTTGATCGATCTGTATCGCCAGGATCCGAAACATGCGGAGATGTGCGAGCGCCTGGTGGACCTCGATGAGGGATTGCAGGAGTGGCGGTATCGCCACGTCAAGATGGTGCAGCGCACCATCGGCGCCAGGATCGGCACAGGCGGATCGAGCGGCGCCCAGTATCTGGCGACCACCCTGATGACCCCGATTTTTCCCGACCTCTGGGAGATTCGGTCACGGCTCTGAACCCATGACCCTGGAACCAATGGAACCAACTTTCTGAAGCGCCAATTTTCAACCGTTTGGATTCTTTCGTCCCAGCCTCCGACGCCGTGAAAATTCAGGCCTGAATTGGCGAATATTTTCCGTGCAATTCCGGCACGTCGCTTGCTCTATGAGGGGTGAAGTTGATGGTCCCCCACAGGAGCATTTACTAGCCGGCCGTGGCGGAAGCGGCGGGTTGCCCACCGAGGCCATTGGCGCAGGTGGAGACGGTTTTGAGCCAGGCTGACTAGGCCGCTGGCTCGAGGGGCCCCAGATTGGGGCCCTTTATTTTTGTACACTGACACCTCGATGACTTCGGGTTCGAAGGTTTTGGTGGCCGCGTGTCTGCTGCTCGCATTCACGGTCTTTCTGCGCGCGTCAGAACGCCAGGCCCCAGGTCCCAGGTCCCAGGCCCCAAGCCCTGAAGCCGCCACCGAATATCTCGGGTCATCGTCGTGCGCTCGCTGTCATGACGCCGAGCACACGCAGTGGAAGAATTCGCTCCATATCAAGATGACCAAGCCGGTCGCCGAAGCCACCATCCTTGGTGACTTCCGCGACGGGACGAAGTTCGCCGATCACGATCGCTCCTACACGCTCGGTTCGAAGAACGGCAAGCCGTTCGTTTCCGTTTCCTTCGGCGGACGTCCCGCTGAGACGTTCACCGTGGACTACACGCTCGGCGCCAAGCGTTATCAGGGGTATCTCTCGACGTTGCCCGATGGACGCATCTACGTGCTGCCGGTGTTCTGGCACGTGGCGGACAAGCGCTGGATCGACTGGAAGGAGATCACGCCGATTCCCGACGGCGCCCACGACATCCGGCAGATCTGGAATTCCAACTGCTTCAACTGTCACGCCACGAACATCGTCCAGGGCTACAACGTGGCGGAGCAGAAATACCAGTCGACGTGGACCGAGATGGGGATCGGCTGCGAAGCGTGTCACGGTCCTGGCCGCCAGCACGTGGCGTTGATGGAGGCGTGGGAGAAAGATCCGGCGTCGCGGCCCAAATACGATCCCAGCTCGAAGAACCCCCAGCTGACCGAGACGTTCAAGATCCTGACGACCCGCAGCGCGGCCCCGCGGCGTGTCTACGACACGTGCGCGTATTGCCATGGCAACAAGACCAACGTGTTCGTCGGCTTCAAGCCCGGCGATCGCTACGAGGACTACGCGCTGCCGTTTCTGATCAGCCAACCGATTCCCGACAACGATCTGCAGGGCGAGTATTGGCCGGATGGCCGGCCGAATCGATTCAATCGCCCGCAAGCGCTCGCGCAAAGCGGTTGCTTCAAGGCCGGTGCCGTCACCTGCACCAGCTGCCACCTCGCGCACGGATCGCCGAACGAGTTTTCGCTCAAGGTCAACATCAACCAGGGTCGCGACGGCGACGCGTTATGCACGCAGTGCCACACGACGCCCAAGCCCCAAGCCCCAAGTGCCAGGCCCGTTTCATTCGCCGGCCCCGGCCTGGAAGGCCATACGTTTCATAAACCCGATTCAGCCGGGTCGCGATGCATCAGCTGCCACATGAGCGACGTCAACTGGCGCTTGCTGACGCGCCGGCGTGACCACACCTTCCAGGCGCCCGTGCCGGAGACCACCGCGCAGTTCGGGATCCCCAACGCCTGCACGACGTGCCACGACAACCGCTCGCCCGAATGGGCGGCGAAGCAGATGAACGCATGGTGGAACGACGGCGGCCGCCGCGCCAGGTCAACGTTCATCGCCGACGCGATGTATCGCGCGGGATCGGGTGACGGATCGGCGCTGCCGGACCTCGCGAAGATCGCCGTCGATCGATCGCAGGGCTTCATCATCCGCGCGAGCGCGGCCGATTACATTGGCAAACTCGTCGCGGAGACAAACGGCACTGCGACCAAGGCCAGCGCACCAACCCAGACGTCGTTCGATCGTCTGAACGGCCGTCTGGACGGCCGTCTGAACGATCGTCCGAACGACCTTCGTAAGCCGGCCGTTGTCACCCCCGCGATCGTGAACGCCTTGATTGGCGCCGCGTCCGATCCCGAGCCGGCCGTTCGCTACGCCGCGGTGAATTCGCTTGGCAAAATCGGCGATCGCGAGCGGGTGTTGCCGCCGCTCCTGGCACGGCTGGTTGACGAGGCGCGCCTGGTGCGTTCGAAGGCCGCCGAAGTGCTGGTGAGCTTCGGTGTCGTACAGTTGCCCGGCGCCGCCGGTGAGTCGCTGCTCAAGGCGCAGGACGACTACATTGCCAGTCTCGACGCGTTCCCGGACATTGCCTCGTTCCATGCCGCCAAGGGGTGGCTCGAAGCCGAGCGCGGCAACGTGATCGTGGCTCGCGACGCCCTGAACAAGGCGACGATCGTCGAACCCAACTACGCGTTTCCGTGGGTGGTGAAGGGCGTGTTGTTTGCGAGGGAAGGGAAGTTCGTGGACGCGGCGGAGATGTGGAAGAAGGCCCGAACCATCGAGCCTTCTTACCCCAACATCGATCAGCTCATTGCTGAAGCGGAGAAACGGAAACAGTAGGCCGACGGGCCAACAGGCCAACGGACCAACAAGATCCTTACCCCTTCTTCAGTTGCTCGATTAGCGCCTTCGCCTGCGCGGCTTCGGCGGAGTTCGGATCGGCGGCGATGACCTTGTTCATCATCTCGATGGCGCCGGCGGTGTCGGCCTTCTGCAGCTTGGCCAGGCCGAGCTTGAAGATCGGCTTGCCCCACGCCGCGTCCATCTGCGACGCGCGCTCGTAGTACTTCACCGCTTCATCCGTCTCGCCCTTGGCGAACTTCACCTCGCCGAGGTTGTAGAACACTTCGCGATTGGCGTTGACCGACGTCGTCAACTCCATCAACGACTTCTCGGCGTTTGCGAAGTCGCCCTTCTCGAGATAGGTCATGCCAATCTCGATCTTGGCCTTGTCGTTGTTCGGATCCGCGGCGATGACCTTCTGGTACGAGGCGATCGCGCCGTCGTAATCCTTCTTGTTGCGCTTCACTTGCGCGATCTGGCCGTTGATCATCGTCAGCGCCGGCGTCTTGGCGAGGATCGCTTCATACGCCGCGATCGCCGCGTCGTTCTGGCCGCCGTTGGCGAGGTCGATGGCCTTCTGCAGTTCGGCCTGCAGTTCCTTGGTGTTGACACCGGCGAGCGCGCCGGTCGGACCGGCGGAGCCGGCGGCCAGCGCGAAATCCACCGGCGGCATCGGCGCGCCGAGGCTGCGCACGGGAACCTGGCCCGACGAGGGGGCAAAGCCCGGCGCCGACGCGGTCACCTTCCAGGTGCCGGTCTTGAGGCCGATGATCGAGTAGCGGCCCTTGTCGTCGGTCGTCGCGGTAAACGACGAGGGGGACGCGCCGGGGTTTTCCGCGGTCACCGTGGCGCCCTTGAGGGGCTGGTTGTTCGTGTCCTTGATCGTGCCGCCGATACGCCCGGTCTGGGCCGCAGCGGGCACGGCCGAAATGACCAATGCGGCGCCGAGCGCCACCACCGAAAGGAACTTCTTCAAATCGCGCATTGCCTGTATCTCCATGTGCCCGCCTACGCTCGCCGGCGGAAAGGAACCGAAACGGAGTAAGTATATTAGCCCTATGAGATTGGCGCTACTGACGGCGGTTTTGGGCGTAATTCTGGTCGCTGCCCCGACGGCCCAGTCCGGCGCGTTTTCGCGCATCGACGAACTCGTGAACGAGGGCATTGCCGCCAAAGCCACGCCCGGCGCCGTCGTCGTTGTCGGACGCGGCGATCAAACCCTGTATGAAAAGGCATTCGGCTCTCGCGCCACCGTCCCCGCGCAAGAGCCCATGACTGTCGATACGGTGTTCGACCTCGCGTCGTTGACCAAAGTGGTGGGCACCACGACGGCCATGATGACGTTAATCGAAGACGGACGCATCCGCCTCAACGACACCGTGGCTGCATACGAGCCGGGATTCGAGCGTTACGGAAAAGGTGGCATTACCATCCGCCATTTGATGACGCATGTCTCGGGACTTCGACCGGATGTCGACCTGCACCCGTGGACCGGGTACGACGCGGCAATCGAACTCGCGCGGGATGAAGTGCCGACCTCGGCTCCCGGCGAGGTGTTTGTCTACAGCGACATCAACTTCTTCCTGCTCGGCGACATCGTCACCCGCATCACGGGGCAATCGCTCGACGCGTACTTGAAGGCGCGCGTGTTCGGCCCGCTCGGCATGACCGAGACCGGTTACCTGCCGCCGAAGGCGCTGTTACCGCGCATTGCGCCGACGGAGCGGTGCGCCGATCAGGATGCGTGGCCGTGCAAGCGGCCTGATGCGGCGCCGCTGCGCGGCGTGGTGCACGATCCCACCGCGCGCCGCATGGGCGGCATCGCGGGTCACGCCGGTTTGTTCAGCACCGCGCATGACCTCAAGCTCTTCGCGCGGATGTTGCTGGGCAAGGGCAAGCTCGGCACGACACGCGTGTTGTCGGCGGCGAGCGTCACGGCGATGACCTCTCCGCAGACGCCGCCAGGAATGAGCAGCGTTCGAGGTCTCGGCTGGGACATCGACACGTCGTACTCGGGTAATCGCGGTGACCTGTTTCCCGTCGGCACCTCGTACGGTCACACAGGATTCACCGGTACGAGCTTGTGGATTGATCCCGCCTCGGATTCGTACGTAATCTTCCTGTCGAGTCGATTGCATCCCGACGGGACGGGAGACGTTGGCGCGCTGCGCGGCCGGGTTGCGACGGTGGCCGCGGCGGCGATCTCGTCCGATCGTTCGGACGGACCTTCTGACGGACGTTCAGACGGACGTTCAGACGGACGTTCGGACGGACGTTCGGACGGACGTTCGGACGGACGTTCAGTCGTACGTTCGAACGACCGTCTGAACGATCGTGGAACGGTCCTGGCCGGTATAGACGTGTTGGCGCGAGACGGATTCAAGCAGCTTCGCGGCAAGAAGATCGGCCTGATCACCAACCACACCGGCCGCTCGCGCGACGGCAAGTCGACGATCGACCTGCTGCACGACGCGCCGGGCGTGCAGCTCGTGTCGCTGTTCAGTCCCGAGCACGGCATTCGCGGCATCCTCGATGCGGACGTGGCGTCCGAGAAGGACGAAAAGACCGGTCTCGCGATTCACTCGCTTTATGGGGACACGCGCCGCCCGACCGACGCGATGCTCGCCGGCATCGACACTTTGGTCATCGACCTGCAAGACATCGGCGTGCGCTTCTACACGTATCACGCGACGATGTTGTATGCGATGGAGGAGGCGGCGAAGCGCAAGATCGCCATCGTCGTCCTCGACCGTCCCAATCCGATCAACGGCTGGCAGATCGAGGGGCCGTTGTCGCTGCCGTCAACCGAGTTCATTTCCGATTTCGAAATGCCGGTGCGTCATGGCATGACGATGGGTGAGCTGGCGAAGCTGTTCAACGAAGAGAGGAAGATCAACGCCGGCCTGACCGTGATTCCAGTCGAGAACTGGAAACGCGACGATTGGTACGACGACACCGGCTTGTTGTGGGTCAATCCGTCGCCGAACATGCGCAACCTGAACCAGGCGACGCTCTATCCCGGCATCGGGGCAATTGAGTACTCGAATGTGTCGGTGGGGCGCGGCACCGATCAGCCCTTTGAACAACTCGGCGCGCCGTGGATCGACGGGCCTCGCCTGTCGGCGGCGCTCAACGCGCGAAGGTTACCGGGCGTGCGTTTCTATCCGATCACCTTCAAGCCGGCCTCGAGCAAATACGCCAACGAAGAATGCCATGGCGTGTTCATAATGATCACGAATCGATCGGCGTTACAGCCGGTGCGCATGGGCCTCGAGATTGCCGGCGCGCTTTCGACGATGTTCGGCGACAAGTACGACATGTCGACGACGTGGCGATTGCTGGGCAACGCGGACCCGCTGGAGCGCGTGAGGCGCGGCGAAGACCCGGCCGCGGTCGCAGCGAAATGGACGGCCGACGAAGCGCGCTGGCGCCGTTTGCGCGCAAAGTATCTGCTGTATCGCTGAGAGCCGCGAGCTACAACGCGAGCGCGCGTTTGCGGCGATACATCTCTCGATCCGCCTGATCGATCAGCGGATCGAAGTCGGTGGTTTCCGGAGGCACCGGCACGGTCCCAATGCTGACGTCGACACCGTCCGGCAGGTTGCCGACGATGGCGGACTCGAGGAACGCCTTTCGAATCTGCTGCGCCTTGAACCTGGCGTCGGCCTCACTCGCGGACAGCAACACCACGAACTCATCGCCGCCCCAGCGGAACACGTAGTCCGCCTGCCGGGTCAGCTCCCGCAGGATCGCGCCCATCGTCTTCAGGACTTCGTCACCGGTCTGGTGCCCGCGCGTGTCGTTGATGGCCTTGAAGTGATCGATGTCGATGTAGAGGATCGAGAGCGGCAGGTTGTAGCGGCGATGCTGCTCCAGTTCGTGCTCGGTGATCTCGTAGAGCAGCCGGCGGTTGTAGCAGCGCGTCAGCGGATCGGTCACCGCCATCGCCTTCATTTCGTCGCGGCTCTCGGCAATTTCGGACGCGGCGGCGCGCAGTTCCTCGATCAGGTCTTCGAAGATGATCAGGTGCATGCCGAGGACCAATAGCGCCGAGAACAGGAAGTTCAGATAGGCGACGTTGGTCGAGGCCTCGCCGATGCCGCCGGTCATGATGGCGACGCCGGCGGCGAAGGTATTGACCATCGCCACGCCGAATACGCCGACGGCGCCCATCGCCGCGCCGACGAACTGGTGCTGCCGCGCGATCGCCAGGTAGGCGGCCGCGCTGCGCAGGTGCCACATCGTCATCAGCGCGAACGCGGGCAGGAGCACGCCGCCCGGTCGCGGCAACAAGGCGTCGCCGAAGATGATCCACGCGACGCCGCCGATGAATGTCCAGAACATCGCGCGCGGGATCACCGACGGCTGGCGGAACCAGACGCTGGCGAATCGCAGCGCCGCGCCGAAGACCAGCGCACTGAGCGCCCACGCGCCGATACCGAGGCGCCCGGTGGTGATCGTGTTAGGAGGACTGAGGCCGCCACTCGAATCAAAACTGAGGACTAACAGCATCAGGCTGCCGGCCGCCCACGCGAACGCGCCGGCGATGACGTACGGCCGCGGGCGGAACAGGTACAGCATGAACAGCGTGCCGGCCGGCACGAGCATCACGTAGCCGACGACCCGCCGGAGGTGCAGCGTGACCATCGGGGTGGGGCGAATCAGCGACCACTCGGCGCGCTGGATGCGCGTGCCGGTGGGTTCAGGGGCAGGCTGGGAAAAGACGGACGATGCGGCGGTGAGTAACAGCCACGCGGCGAGCAGCGTCGAGCGGAAGAGCGTTCGAGCCGTCAGGGTCATGCCGCCTCGCCGGGCGGACTGTCAGTCCGCCCTTACAGTTGGTAGAGCATCAAGTACACGATCACGCCGGTGATCGAAACGTAGAGCCAAATCGGCAGCGTCCAGCGCGCGATGCGCCGATGCTTGTCGTACTTCGCCGACAACCCGCGCGACACGGTGATGATGACGGGCGGCACCATCACGATGGCGAGGATGACGTGCGGGATTAAGACGGCGAAATACAGGGTCCGGATCCAGCCCGTCCCCGTGAACGGCACCGATCCGACTTGCGCATGGTAAATCACATACGACGTCAGGAATAGCCCCGACATGGTCACCGCCGCCAGCATGCAGGCGCGGTGCAATTGCCGCTGCTTCCGGCGAATCAACACGTAGCCGGTCACGAGCAGGACGAACGAACACGCGTTGAGGGTGGCGTTGAGGGCAGGAAGGTCTGAGACGGTCATCGGGTTCTGTGGTCGAAGACGAGCAGCGCCCAAAGCAGCGGCAAATAGATGATCGATCCGAAGAACAGCCGGCGCGCCGTCTGCAGGTTCCGTTTCACGGAGAATTCGAGGCTCAGCATCATCAGGATCGCGCCGAGCGCGATGGCGCCGACCAGGTAATACGCGGTGGCCAGGCCGACGCCGGTCGGCATCATGCTGAGCGGGATGAGCGCCGCGGTGTAGAGCACCGCCTGGCGGCCGGTTGATCGCCCGTCCGGCTCAATCACCGGCAGCAGCGGCATGCCGGCGCGCGCGTATTCGTCGCGGTACATCCACGCGATGGCGAGGAAGTGCGGCATCTGCCACATGAACACGATGCCGAACAGCACCCAGCCTTCAATCGACAGCGTGTCGGTCGCCGCGGCCCAGCCGATCACCGCGGGCAGCGCGCCGGGGACGGCGCCGGCGATGGTCGAAAGCGACGTGCGCAGCTTCAGCGGCGTGTAGAAGAACACATAGCTGGCCGTGGTCAGGAGTGCGACCATCGACGACAGCGGGTTGATGAAATACGCCAGCTCCGCCGCACCCGCGATCGTCAGGAGGATGCCGAACGCCGTGCCCTCCGTTACCGACAACCGCCGGTCGGCCATCGGCCGGTGTTGCGTGCGGCGCATCAGGCGATCGGTCCGGCGTTCCCACACCTGGTTGATCGCGGCGGAGCCGCCAGCGACGAGGAACGTGCCGAGCAACGTGTGAACCAGGTCGAGCAGCGTGGCGTCCGGGCGCGCGCCGAGCGCGAACGCCGCCGCCGTCGTCAGCAGGACCAGAAAATTGAGGCGCGGCTTCGTCAGCGTGACGAAGTCGCCGATGCGGGAGTGCGCTTTCACGCCCGCCGCCGACGCGAGGTCAGCGGTGTGCGCCATCGGCGCCTTGTGCGGCTCAGCGTGAGAAGGTGAAACTGACATCCTTCGATTCTTTCGCGCCGATGGTCACCTGCTGCGTCTTCGTGCCAAGCGATTCATGCCACGCCTCGATGGTGTAAGTGCCGGGCGGCAGGTTGCCGAGCACCACTTTTCCATCCGGCGCGGTCGTGCCGAAGTACGGATGATCGAGCACGCCGACGTAGGCGGTCATCCAGCCGTGCACGTCGCACTTGAACGGCACCATCACTTCCTTCGTCGCGAAGGTGTGCTCGAATTTCATGCCTTCGATCGGCGTGGACTTGTTGAAGGCCTGGTTGATGACGCCGTTGGATCGCACGTTGTGCAGCAGCGGATCGCTGTTGCGAACCTGCAGCGGCTGGCCGACGCGCACGCCGACCACGCGCGGCGTATAGCGGCACTTGTCCTGGTCGAGCACCACCGGTTCGGTGGGAATCGGAAACGCGATATTGCCGAGCCCGTCCTTGACGTAGACGAACACGTTTTGCAGCGCCTGGTGGTCGCCGACGACGAGCTTTTCCTCCGCGCGTTGCGGGGCGCCGTTTTCACTGACGCATTTCGGGTCGCCGGTCAGCACGATCATGTCCGGCGCCGGCACCGCGCCTTCGAACGTCACGGTTGCGGTGACGGTTCCGGCCGTCGCGGCATCGACCGCCGGCGCGGCCGGCGCCGCTGGAACCGGCCTGGACTCATTGCTGCCGCAGGCGAGTGAAACCGCGAGCAGCCCTACAGAGGCAAGAAACCGCAACGATCGCATGTTTCCATTATGTCATTCGGTAGGTTAGAATCAGAGGTTCGTAGACCCGAGTGCCGCTATCGTCTAGGGGTCAGGACGCCAGATTCTCAGTCTGGACACCGGGGTTCGAATCCCCGTAGCGGTACCATTCGACGCGCCTTCCAGCTTGCCTGCGGCAAGCCGAAAGGCTTGCTCATGGCAAGCCATCAAACACGTCGAATGCCCTGAGTAAGTCGACGGTCGGCCGAAGGCCGAACGTTGACGCATCGAAGGGCCCTCACGGCAGGCCATCCACATCAATCGAAGGACCACCTTGGCAGGCCACTCCAAACTAGTCGAATGTTCTTCAAACCCGGCTCGGCCGAAGGCCGGACGTTGACGCATCGAAGGACCTCATGAGGGTCACTGCATCTTGCGAATGAAATAACGACGATGACATCGTCGTCAAATGCCTTTTACATACATCGCCCGTTGTGTCGATGACACGCTGTATGTTGGCTACACCGAAGATCTCGCCTCCCGCGAACAACTCCACAACGAGGGACGCGGTGCAAAGTACACAGCGGAGCGAACCCCGGTCCGAATTGTCTATGCGGAAGAATACGCTACGGTTGAAGGAGCGATCGCGCGCGAGCGGCAATTGAAAGGCTGGGGCCGTGAAAAGAAGGAAGCCCTGATCCGTGATGACCGGGCTGCGCTTGACTATCTGAGCCACCGATCATCGAAGGCGACGACCGCGGTAACGTGGCGTGATCTTCTGAAACCCGAACCTTAAACGCATTTCCCTAATCGTCCAGTTTTGATGCACGATTGGCCCTTCGATGCAAAGAGCCATCCCCATTGCCGCTGCGGTCTTGGCGGGCGCGTTAGGGCTCCTCAGCTTTTTCCACAACATCGAACTGCAGACGTACGATCTGCGCGTCGCCGCGACGGCGAGACCGACGGCGCCCGCTCGCGACGTCGTGCTGATCGCCATCGATAACGACAGCCTCCGCCGCATGGAGCCGCTCGTCGGCCGCTGGCCGTGGCCGCGCCTGGTGCATGCCACGGTGATCGATTACCTCGCCGCCGCCGGCGCAAAGGTGATCGGCTACGACGTGTTGTTCGCCGAACGCGACGTGCGCAAGTTCATGGTCGGCGACACCGAATGGACCGGCGACGAGTCGGACGCCGCGCTCGTCGAGTCGACCCGGAAAGCCGGCAACGTCGTGCACGTCGCCGAAGCATCGAGCCCGGAACTGAACGATCCGTCGCGCGCGTTGGCGGTGAATCTCGATGCGCCCGCACTGAATGCCCGGGTGCCCGACATCGGCTGTGTCGAATCGCGGCCCCACCTCACGCCGCCGTTCCCGGCGCTCGCGCTCGCCGCGAAGAGCATCGGCCACACGCTCTTCATCCTCGATCCCGGCGGCACCGTGCGACGCGCCTCTCCCATCGTCAAGATCGGCGACCGCCCGATCGCGTCGTTGTCGCTGGCGACGACGATCGCCTCAGGCGCCACGCCGGCGCTGAACGCGAGCCTCGACGATAAAGGCAATTGCTCGATCATGATTCCATGGCGCGGGCCCGCGGAGAGTGCCAGCGGCGTTCCGACCTTCACGTCGTATTCGTTTTACGACGTCTTCTACGCGCAGCAGCAGATCGCGGAATCGCAGAAGCCAGGCATCGACCCGGCGCTGTTCAAGGATCGGATCGTGATCGTCGGCGCCACGGCGGAAGGCATCAAGGACATCTTCACCACGCCCTTCGCGCGCGGTCAGATTCCGGGTCCGGAAGTCCACGCCAATATCGTTGATGGGTTCCTGGCGCATCGATCGATCGATCGCGCCCCTGCCTGGGCGGGGATCGCGCTGGTGATCGCGGCGGCGCTGATCGTCGGCGTCGCCGGCGCATTTCTCAATGCGTGGTGGACCGGCGCCGTAGTGGCGATTGCGGCGGCGTTGTTGGTGTGGCAATCGGTCTCGCTGTTCGCGCGCGGCACGTGGATTCCCATCACGATGCCTGGCCTCACGCTGATCTTTGCCTACGTCGGCGACCTCGCCTGGAAGTACGTCATCGAAGGCCGCGAGAAGCGCCAGGTCAAGAAGCTGTTCTCGCGCTACGTGTCGAAAGACGTTTACGACCAGCTGGTCGCGAACCCTTCACTGGCGGCGCTTGGCGGCGCGCGGCGGCACATGACGGTGCTGTTCTCCGACATTCGCGGCTTTACCACGATGTCGGAAAAGGGTTCGCCGGAGGACGTCGTCAGCCAGTTGAACGAATTGTTCACGCGCATGGTCGGCGTGGTGTTCGCGCACCGCGGCACCGTCGACAAGTTCGTCGGCGACATGATCATGGCGCTCTACGGGGCGCCGCTCGATGACGAGGATCATGCCGAGCACGCGGTGCAGACGGCGTTGGCGATGATCACGACGCTCAACGACCTGAATCGCGAGTGGGAGGCACGCGGCAAGCCCACGCTCGACATCGGCATCGGCATCAATACCGGCGACATGATCGCGGGCAATGTCGGTTCGGACACGATCATGAGCTATACGGTGATCGGCGACGCGGTGAACCTGGGCGCCCGGCTCGAGTCCTTGAACAAGGATTTCGGGACCCGCATCATCATCAGCGAGGCCACCCGCGAGCGCCTGAAAGGGCGTTATGATATCCATCCCCTCGGCGACGTCATCGTGAAAGGCAAGAGTAAGCCGGTCGCGATTTTTGAGGTCAAATCAACATGATGCGTAACGCAATAGCACTGTCACTGGTTGCAGTCGTCGGGTCTCACTTTGGCGCCACCGCCGAAGCCGGGCAGTTACCGGGCGGCATCACCAAGGGGATGTCGATCGCCAAGAAGGCGCAGGACGTCCGCGACCTGCAGATGACCGATGCCGAGGAGCAGGAGCTCGGCAAGCAGGTCAGCCAGAAGATTCGCACGCGCTACGGCGTGGTGCAGGACGCCAACGTCCATCGCTACGTCAGCCTCGTCGGCCTGGCGCTGGCGCAGGGCAGCACGCGCCCGAACCTGCCGTGGACCTTCGTGGTGCTCGACACCGACGGCGTCAACGCCTTTGCCGCGCCCGGCGGATACGTGCACATCACGCGCGGCGCGCTGGCCTTGATGAAGAACGAGGCGGAGCTGGCCGGCGTGCTGGGTCACGAGATCATCCACGTCACCGAGAAGCACACCGTTCGCGCGATTCAAAAGAGCAAGGCCGTCCAGATGGGCGCCGCCGAAACATTGTCCGGAAGTTCCGGGTTGATGGAGAAGGCGGTCACCGCCACCTACGACAACATCGTCGAACGCGGTTTCGGCCGTGCCGAAGAAAACGAATCGGATGAGAACGGCGTGGTGCTGTCCAACAAAACCGGCTACGCGCCCAACGGATTGGTGGCGTTCCTGACGACGTTGAAGGATCGCAACAAGGACTCGAAAGAGAAGCGCGGGCTGTTCGCATCGCATCCCGAAATGCAGGAGCGCCTCGATCGCATCACTAAGCAGATCGCCTCGCAGAAGCTGATGGCGACCGCGACGGTGCAGCCGCGCTTCGCGAAGAACATCACCTTCAAGCCGGTGCCGATCACGGCGATCGCCACGGTGACGCCTGGCGCGGCCGGTCTCGCTGGCGACTCGAAGCCTGAAGAGAAGAAGACCGACGAGAAGAAAGCGGAAGAACCCAAGAAGGGCCGCTTCGGTCTGAGCAAGATGCTGCCGACCGGCGGCGGCGAAAAGAAGCAGGCGCAAGTCACGGCCTCAGGCGGCGCTCGCGGAGTGGATCCGGAGAAGGATTCCAAGGGCGGTTCGAATCCCGCGCTCGTGGCAGTGAAGGTTTCGCCCGCTGACGTGGCGGCCTTCAAGAAAGAAGGAGGCCTCTCGTAAGCCGCTTCGTCCGCGGGCGGCTGCAATTTTCCGCCTGGCTGCTGCTCGGCTTCGCGCTGCTCGAGGTCGGCGCGCGACAGGGGCTCGGCGACGTCCAGCTCCTCTACGCCCTCGCGCGCCTGACGCTGGTGCTCGCGATCGTGACCGCCGTGGTGGCCCTGGTGGCCAATCCATGGCGGAGCGATCGCCCGTCCGATCGCTTCCCGGCAATCGTCCAGGACTTCATCATCATCGTGTTGTTCACGGTGATCGGCACGGTGCTGCTGCGCGAGCAACTGCTGACCACTTCCGCTGTCGGCGCCGTGGTCGTCGGCTTCGCGCTCCAGGACACGCTCGGCAACTTGTTCTCCGGCCTCGCCATTCAGATCGAGAAGCCGTTTCGCGTCGGCCAGTGGGTCCAGATCGGCGAGCGCGAGGGGCAAGTGCAGGAAATCACCTGGCGCGCGACGAAGCTGCGCACCAAGGCCGGCCAATTCCTGATCGTGCCGAACAGCGTGATGTCGAAGGAACCGGTGCTCAACTATTCCGAGCCGACGGTTCCGACGCGCGTCGAAGTCGAGATTGGCGCGAGCTATTCGGCGCCGCCCAACGACGTGAAGCGGGCGCTGCAGGAGGCGATGGCGAATGCGCCGCTCGTGATGAAAGCTCCGGAGCCGCAAGTCGTCATCAAGGGCTTCGGCGCATCGTCTGTCGACTACCTCGCGCAGTTCTGGATCGAGGACTACGGTGTCGATCGCACCGCGCGCGACCAGGTGCGCTCGAATCTCTGGTACACCTTCAGGCGCCACAACATCGAGATTCCGTTCCCGATCCAGGTGCAGTACGAGCGCGACGAAGAGCCGATCCGTACGGATCGCCATGTGGCGGCCGCGGCCGAGCATCTCGCCGCCATCGACCTGTTCAAGACACTCGACGAGAACGCTCGCCTGGCCTTGTCGAAGCGTGCCAACGAATACCTCTTCGCCGCCGGCGAAGCCATCGTGAGGCAGGACGCCGCCGGCGACTCGATGTTCGTGTTGATGAGTGGCAACGCGCGGGTGGTGCTGGAACCGTCAGGGCAGGAAGTCGCCGTGATTCCCGCGGGGGGATTCTTTGGCGAGATGTCGATGCTGACCGGCGATCGCCGCACCGCCACGGTCAAGGCGCTGGACGATGTCTGCGTGCTCGAGATTTCCGCCAAGGACTTCCGGGCCCTCGCACTGGCGATGCCGGGGCTGCTCGATCACGTATCGACGGTGATGAGCGAGCGGCGCACCGGCCTTGACGATGCGCGGGCGCATGCGGCGGTGACGCCTGCCCCCGAAGCGCACCAGACCTTCCTGGCCCGGATGCGTCGTTTCCTAACCCTGCACGCTTAACCTTCACTCCGCCCAGATCAGCACGCGGCCTTGTTCGCGTTCGGTCGCATCGACGATGATGCCGGGCCCGTGCTTTTCGATGTCTTCGACACGGAACGACACGCCGCGGTCGTCCCAGCCCTGCTGGTAGGCGCTGATCCGAATCGGTCCTGACTTCATGCGCAGCACCCAGAACGGCAGCGAGAACGTCACCGTCTGTCCTTCATCCCGATCGAACGCGAGGACATGGAGCGTGGTCAGTGACGTTTGCGCCGGCGACTGGCTGGCGCGATCGACCACGTATTGCGGGTGGCCGTCGACCATCTGGATCAACGGCTGCTGTCCTGGAAATCGCCGGCGGATTTCCTCGAACTGCTGCGTGGCGGAGTCAGCGGTGATGTTCTTGCTGATCGTCATGTTCTGGCGGAACCAGGACACGGTCAGCGCGATCGCACCGACCGCGATCACGCCGAACAGGACCACCACGCCGAGGAGGATCGGAATCCAGCGGCGTTTCTTCTTCGCCCCTGGTCCCTGATCCCCGTTCCCCGATTCCTGTTCATTCATAACGTCAGCTCCGTTCCTGCGCCGGATTCGACTGCGCGGCGAAATACGAGATCTGCAGCCACCACATCCTCGACGGCCATGCCGAGCGACTTGAAGATGGTGATTTCCCTCGCCGACGTGCGTCCTTCCTTGCGGCCCAGCACGAGCTCGCCGATTTCACCGCGAATGTGCGAGGCATCGAACAGGCCGGCGGCGATGTTCATCACGACGTCGCCGGATTCCACTACCGCGGCCTCGAACGAATCCACATACAGCCGGCTGCGCTTGACCAGCTGTGGCGGCATTTCCTGTTGCGTGGGACGGCACGCGCCGACGCACACCACGTGCGCGCCTTCCGAGACCCACGCGCTATCGATTACCGGTGTGGGAGACGACGTGGCGAGCACGACCAGGTCGGCGCCACGCACGGCAGACTCCGCCGTATCGGACGCGATGATCGGAATGTTGAAGTGCGGGCTCATGTCATCCACGAATTGCCGGCGGCTTTGTATCCGGGGCGACCAGATGCGCACTTCCTTCAGTTGCCGCACGTGTTGATACGCCTCGAGATGGCTGCGTGCCTGCACGCCGCTGCCGATGATCGCCAGCGTGGACGCCTCCGGGTTGCTGAGGAAGCGCGTCGAGACCGCCGATACCGCCGCGGTGCGCGCCTCGGTGATGTAGCGGCCGTCCATGATCGCCAGCAGCCCGCCGGTTTCCGGATCGAGCAGGAAGATCGTCGCCAGGTGTGACGGCAGGTTCTTCTTGTGGTTCTCGCCGAACACCGTGACGATCTTGGCGCCGAGGCTGGCGGGTGACGGGATGTACGCCGGCATCAGGCCGTAGTAGGCATGCGAGGGCCCGATGGTGAGGACCGATCGCACCGGCTGCAGCACTTCGCGCGCGGAGAACTTCGCCAGCGCCGATTCCATCGCCGCAATGAGATCGCCCATCGGAAGGAGCGAATGGACCTGTTGTTCGTTCAGGAGACGAAAGTGCTGTGCCATTTCAGTGTGGATGCCGTGTGAATGGTGTTGGTGTGAATGGTGACGATCGCCTCGATGTCGTGGGCGTAACCGCCGCTCATCGAGATGGCGACCGGTAAACCGGCCTTGCTGAGGGTGCCGAGCACGATCTCGTCGCGCGCGCGAAGGCCGTCGATCGTCATCTTGAGGCGGCCGAGCCGATCGCCCTCGAACGGATCGGCGCCCGCGAGATAGAAGACGAAATCCGGCTGGTGGCGGTTCAGCACCTCGGCGAGGTGCGTCCTGAGCGCCGCCAGGTACTCATCGTCTCCGGTTCCGTCGGGCAGCGCGACGTCGAGATCGCTGGCCTCCTTCTTGAACGGAAAGTTCTTGTCTCCGTGCATCGAGAACGTGAACACGGAATCGTCGCCCTGAAAGATAGCGGCAGTGCCGTTGCCCTGGTGCACGTCGAGATCGACTACGGCGATGCGACTGGCAAGAGCATCGCGCTGCAGGACCCGGCTGGCGACCGCAACATCGTTGAACACGCAGAAGCCCTCGCCGCGATCGGCAAAGGCGTGATGGGTGCCGCCGGCGAGATTGGCGGAGACGCCTTCATCGAGCGCGACGCTGGCGGCGGCGATCGTGGCGCCGACCGATCGACGGGAGCGTTCGACCATTTCCGGCGACCACGGAAACCCGATTCGCCGCTGGATGTCGCGGGCGACGGTTCCGGTCGCGACGGCCTCGACGTATGCGGCATCGTGGGCCAGTCGCAGATCGTCCCAGGACGCCGCCGGGGCCTCGTGCAGATCCGCCGGCGCGATGATCCCTTCGGCGAGGATCCGTTCGCGCAGGCCGGAGTACTTCGCCATCGGGAACTTGTGTCCCTCCGGCAGCGGCAACACGAAATGATCGGAGTAAAAAGCTCTCACGGCCACCGATTAAACACCGATTAGACACCGATAAACTTGTAATCTTTACCCGGTGATCCATCGCATCCGTACTCTCGATGCGCACGCGGCCGGAGAGCCGTTGCGCCTGGTCGTCGAAGGACTGCCCGCGCCCGAAGGCCGCACGATGCTCGAAAAACGCGCCTGGGCCATGAAGCGGCTCGACCATCTTCGCAAGTCGATCATCCTCGAGCCGCGCGGGCACACCGACATGTACGGCGCGCTGCTGACCGAGCCGGTGTCACGCGATGCCAATGCCGGCATCCTGTTCATGCACAACGAGGGCTGGAGCACGATGTGCGGCCACGGCATCATCGCCGTGACGACGATGGCAATCGAGCGCGGGTTGATTTGGCATGCCTCGCCGGATGCCAAGCCGGCGACGGCTGAAATTTGCTACGACACGCCGGCCGGCCAGGTGCACGCGCGCGCGCACCTGGCGCATCACGGCGACGCGGTCCGCGTGGAGTCGGTGGCGTTTCGCAACGTCGCTTCGTTTGTGTTCGAACCCTCGTTGATGGTGCCGGTCGGCGGGCGGAAGATTCCCGTCGATGTCGCGTTCGGCGGCGCCTTCTACGCGATTGTCGATGCCGAAGCGGCCGGGGTGCCGATCGACGGCGCGCATCTGCCGGAGTTGAGAAAGCTCGGCATGACGATCGCCCGCGAGGTCGAGCGTCTTCGCCGCGTGGTCCATCCGAACGACCCGGGCCTCGAAGGGATCTACGGAACGATCTTCACCGCACCGGCGCATCTGCCGGACGCGCACTTGCGGAACGTGACGATCTTCGCCGACGCCGAAGTCGATCGATCGCCGTGCGGCACCGGCACGGCGGCCGTGATGGCCGTGCTGAATGACATGGGCCTGTTGCTGGACGATGTGCCGTTCATCCACGAGAGCATTGTCGGCACGACCTTCAAGGGTCGCGTCATCGAACGGCTGCAGGTGGGAGAACGGCCGGCGATTGTGCCCGAGATCGAAGGCTCGGCGTGGATCACCGGCGAGCACACGTTCCTGATCGACGGAGATGATCCGTTGAAGTCCGGATTTCGACTCTAACTCTTAACTGTCGACTCTCGCGCGCCGACTGCCTCTACCAGCCGATCGCGAGCCCGTCTTTTCGCAGATCGGATCCGCCGAGAAGCACGCCGGTCTTCGGATCGATCGAGATCGCCTGATAACCGCCGACTTGCCCGCGGCCGTCGCGGATCACGTGACCCTTCGCCTCGAGCGCCTGTCGTACGTCCGCACCGATTGCGCTCTCGAGCGCGAGCTCGTCGCCCATGTGGCGCATGCGCGCCGCATCACCGGCTTCCTGCACGTGCATGCCGAAGTCGACGAAATTGGCCACGATCTGCGCGTGGGCCTGCGCCTGGTTGTCGCCGCCCATCACGCCGAACGCCACCCATGGCTTGCCGTCCCGGACCAGCATCGCCGGCACGAGCGTGTGAAGCGGACGCTTGTGCGGGCCGATCTGGTTGGGATGCCCGGCCGCCAGGTTGAAGCCGGAGCCGCGGTTGTGCAGCGTGATGCCGGTCTCGCCCGCGACGAAGCCCGCACCGAACGCATTGAAGAGCGACTGGATGAACGAGACGACGTTTCCAGCGCCGTCGGCGACGGTGAGATACACGGTGTCCCCGTGATCGACGCTTGCGAAGTCGAGACTCGCATGACGAGTCGCCGCCTTGGAAGGATCGATCTCCTGGCGGCGCGCCGCAGCATATTCCTTCGAGATGAGCCGCTGCAGGACGCCCTTGGGCATGTGATCGCGATCGGCGAGAAACGCGCTGCGATCGGCGAACGCGATGCGCTTGGCCTCGCTGATCACATGCAGGTAATCGGCGGAGTTGTGTCCCAGCCCATGGATGTCGAAGCCCTCCATGATGTTCAGCATTTCGAGCGCCACGAAGCCTTGCGTGCTCGGCGGCATCTCGAATAACTCGTGCCCGCGATAGCTGGCCGAGATCGGCTCGACCCACTCCGCCTGGTGATCGGCGAGGTCGCGCTCGTCGAGCAGGCCGTCGCGCGACTTCATGTCCGCGGCGATCGCGCGGGCGATCGCGCCCTGGTAAAACGCATCGCGGCCTTCTCGCGCGATCGATTCCAGCGACCGGGCGAGCCGCGGATTGGCGAAGATGTCGCCCTGGCGCGGCGGCGTGCCGCCAGGCAGGAACGTGGCGGCGGTTGCGGGATCAGCCGCGAGCATCGCTTCGGCCGCGAGCCATTCATTGGCCATCAATTCCGCGACGGGGAATCCGTCGTGCGCGAAATGGATCGCCGGCGCGATCGCATCGGCGAGGTGGATGCTGCCGAATCGCGACAGCAGTTGATGCCAGCCTTCGACGACGCCGGGGACGTCGACGACCAGTGGGCCGCGCATCGGCATCTCGGTGTGGCCTCGCCGCGCGAATTCGGCGGGCGTGGCGGCGTGGGCCGATCGTCCGGTCGAGTCCAGTCCGTAGATCTTCCGGGTCTTCGCGTCATAGACGAGGGCGAGCAGGTCGCCGCCGATGCCGTTCATGCTGGGCTCGACCACCGCCAGCACGGCGGCAGCGGTGACGGCCGCATCGATCGCGTTGCTGCCGGCTTGCAGCACTTTCAGTCCGGCTGCCGACGCCAGGCTCTGGCTGGTCGCGATCATGCCGCGCCGACCCACGGCCGGCGATCGCGATCCGTGAATGTTGCCGGACGGACGATCGCCGCTTCGAATGACCATGGCGCAATCGTATACTGGGCCTGTGAGCATCCGCGCGCGGGTAGAACAGTTGTTGAGCGAGATGCCGCGCGAGGCGCAGTTTCCGTCGCAGGGGGCGACGCTGTTCGTCGATCTCGAACGCCGTGAGACCGCCACGGCCTTCACGCCGCTGGGCGTCACGCGCACGCTGCTCGGCGGGCGCGGCGCCAACATGTATTACCTCTACCGGCTGCTCGACGAAACGCTCTCGCCGCTCGATCCCAACATCCCGCTGATCTTTGGATCGGGACTGCTGACCGGCCTGGTGCCGAGCGCCGCGCGCGGCAATTGCACGTCGTGGTCGCCGGAGTCGGGCGTGATCCTCGACGCCAATGCCGGTGATTACTTCCCGTCGTTCCTCCGCATGAACGGCTTCGATCACCTCGTCCTCTACGGCAAGGCGGCGGCGTGGACGATGATGATGATTCGTGAGGGCGTGGTGTCGTTCGAGGACGGCACTCGCTACGCGGGACTCGACAACATCGACCTGCGCGACGGGGTGGCAAACGACACCGGCGGCAAGTGGGCGCGCAACATGGCGATGGTCAACATCACGCGCGCGGGCGAGAACGGCGTGCTGACCAGCGGCATCATGGCCGGCCCGAAGGCGATCTACGCGCGCGGCGGCCCCGGCGCGAAGATGGGGTCGCTGGGGTTGAAGGGCATTGTCACGATCGCCCAGACGCGCGAGTTTCCCACCGCGCAACCTTACAAGCCCTACAACCGCGTCATCGCGCAGAAGCTGCTCGCGACCTCGGTGGTGAAAAACGCGCTGTCCACGACCGGCACGCCGTTTCTCTACAAGCCCAGCCGGCTGCTCGGCGCCATGGGCACCAAGAACAACCAGGAGACGACCTGGACCGAAGGGCTCGACGCGCAGCACTTCGATCCGTTCCGGCCGGGCATGGAAGGCTGCTTCCGTTGCCCCGTGAATTGCCGGCCGCTCAACGACCTGCATGGCGCGACGCCGGACAAGTACGACAAGGGTGATGGACCCGAGTACGTCACGCTGGGAAAGTTCGGGCCGAATCTCGGCATCGACCGCGTGGAGTCGGTGATTCGCCTCAACAACATCTGCAACGATCTTGGGCTTGATACCGCCTCGACGGGATCGACGCTGGCCTGGGCCTTCGAGCTGTTTCAACGCGGCATCATCACCACGGCGCACACCGCCGGGCTCGAATTGCAATGGGGCGATGCGGCGATGATCGAGCGCCTGCTATTCATGATGGCGACGCGCGAAGGTTTTGGAAACGTGCTCGCCGACTCGATGCGCGCGGTCGAGAACGGGCACTACCCGCCGGAGGCGATGAAGTACCGGATCGCGGTGAAGGGCCTCGGCCAGAGCGATCCGCATGACGCGCGCATCCTGAAGGCGTTCGCGCTCGGCCTGGCGGTGGCAACCCGCGGCATGGACCACTTGCGCAATCGCGCCACACTCGAGATCAACGCGCGCATCAACGACAATCCCGCATTCAAGGCCGAGCTTTACGGCGGCACGGTCAGCGCTGAGCCAACCAGTTACGATCAAAAAGAGCGCGCGGTACGTGCCTGCGAGAACATCTACGCCGTCGGCGATTCCGTCGGCATGTGCCGTTTCACGACCAAGCTGTTCAACAGTCCATCGCTGCCGGGCCTCGAAGAATTCCGCAACCAGTTGTCGAACGTGACGGGATTGCAGTTCACGAACGAGGAACTGGAGCAATGCGGGCTGAACGTGATGGGCGTCGAGCGTCTCGTCAACCATCGCCTCGGCATGCGCCGCAAGGACGACACGCTGCCCGACCGCTGGTTTGACGAGCCGAACCCGTCCGGTCCCTACCAGGGCGAGAAGATCGATCGGGCGGAGTTCGACGCGATGCTGTCGCGCTTCTACGAAATCTCACGCCTGACCAGCGACGGCGTTCCCCAGGACCAATGGCGCAAGGAACTGGTGGGAGCGTTAGGCGCGTGATCACCGTCAACTTTCCAGCGGCGCTGCATCCGGTGGCGGGTCCCTCGCTGGTCGTGAGGGAGTCCGTGTCCACGATCGGTCAGCTGATCCAGGCGATGGATCGCCTGGCCCCCGGCATCGCCAGGGAGCTCGACGACCCGCTCTACAACATCGCGATCAACGACGAAATCCTGCTGCACAGCGTGGACGCCCGCGGGGTCAAGGACGGCGATGTCGTCGAAGTGATCCCCTCCATGGCAGGCGGCTAAAAATAGAGTGCCTCAGTGCTGCGTGCCTCAGTGCCGGGGACGTACGGAAATGCTAGAGTCCCTTTTGTGGCTGGAGCTGTTGGGTCCAACGTTCGGCGCAAGGACGGTGACGCCAAGGTCACCGGCGCCGCGAAATACATCGACGACCTGACGTTTCCGGGAATGATTTACGGAGCGACCGTTCGCTCCACCATTCCGCGCGGGCGGCTGACCGGCCGCCAAATCTCCCTCTCACCTGATTTCATCGTCGCCGACTACCGCGATATTCCCGGTCCCAACTTCGTGGCGCTGATCGATCCGGATCAGCCGTGCCTGGCCGTCGATCAGGTTCGCCATGTCGCCGAACCGATCCTGCTGATCGGGCACGCCGACAAGCACGCGTTGATCGATATCGACAAGCGCATCACGTTTGACTACGAGAAGCAGGCGCCGAACTACGATCCCGAAATGCCGGCGAACATCTGCTTCAAGCAGATTTCGATCGATAAGGGCAAATTAGCTCTCGGATTTCAGGTTGCAGATTTAGTGATTGAAGGTGAATACCGGACCGCCCATCAAGAGCAGCTGTATATCGAGACCAATGGCGTCATCGCGGTCCCCGGCGACGGCGAGATGACGGTCTACGGCTCGCTGCAGTGCCCCTACTACGTGCACAAGGCGCTGGTGGTGTTGCTAAAGCTGTCGCCGGATCGCGTGCGCGTCGTCCAGACGGAAACCGGTGGCGGATTCGGTGGCAAGGAAGAGTACCCGTCGATGCTGGCCTGTCACGCCGCGATCCTGGCGTTGAAGGCGAACCGCCCGGTCAAGATGATCTACGACCGCGTCGAAGATCTCCTGGCGACGACGAAGCGGCATCCGTCGATCGTGCGTCATCGCACCGGTGTGACGAATGACGGCCGCATCACCGCGATGGACGTGAACGTGGTGATGGACGGCGGCGCCTACGCGACGTTGAGCGCCGTGGTCTTGTCCCGCGGCGTGATCCATGCCGCCGGCCCGTATCGCTGCGACCACATCCGCATTCGCGGCCGCGCGATGATGACCAACACACCCCCGAACGGCGCCTTTCGCGGCTTCGGCGCGCCGCAGACGCAATTCGCCATCGAGGCGCACATCGATCGCATCGCGGAGCAGTTGAGCATCGATCCCGTTCGCTTGCGGGAAATCAACGCGTTGAAGCCGGGCGATACGACGGCGACGGGACAGAAACTCGGCAAGGACGCCAGCGCGCTGCCGGTGTTGCGGGCCGCGGTGAAGCGCTCGCAATTCAACAAGAAGCGGAAGCAACTGGCCGGCACCAATCGCGGGATTGGGTTGTCGTTGTTCCTGCACGGTTCCGGTTTCACCGGCGGCGGCGAGATCAAGCTGGCCTCAAAGGCGTCGCTCGAATTGACGGCGCGTGGCGCGCGCATCCTGGTCGCGAGCACCGAGATCGGTCAAGGCACCAGGACGATGCATGCGCAGATCGTGGCGGATGCGCTCGGCGTGCCCTACGACGCGATCGACGTCAACGAGGCCGACACCCGGTTCGTTCCGGACAGCGGTCCGACGGTCGCGTCTCGCACCTGCATGATTGTCGGGAAGCTGCTCGAGCGCTGCGCGCGGGAGATGCGCACGCGACTTGGCAAAATGACGCCCGCGCAGTATTACAAGGCGCACGGTTCGTTCACGGTGACTCAAGAATACGAACCGCCTCCCGGGCTGCTGTGGAACGACGAGACCTACGCCGGCGATGCTTATGGCAGCTACGCCTGGGGCTGCAACGTCGTCGAGCTCGAAGTCGATCCGGTGACCTTCGAGGTGACGCCGATCAACGTCGTCGCCGTCGCGGAGATCGGCAAGGCCATTCACCCGATGATGGCGATCGGCCAGATCGAAGGCGGCACGGCGCAGGGGATTGGCTATGCGCTCACCGAAGAAGTGGTGATGAAGGACGGCCGCATGGCCAACGCGCAGTTGACCAACTACATCATTCCGACACCCCAGGATGCGGCGCCGATGGATGTTGAGTTGCTCGAAAGCCCCTACAAGCACGGCCCGTTTGGCGCCAAGGGTGTCGGCGAAATGCCGATCGACGGCCCCGCGCCGGCGGTGATCAACGCCCTTCGTCATTGCGGTTTTGATATTCGCGCGATTCCAGCGACGCCTGAGAAACTGATGGCTGCGGCCGAAGGCCGAAGGCTGAAGGCTGAAGGCTGATGAGGATCACCATCAACGGCAAGACGCGCACTATCAAAACGCATCCGATGAAGCGGCTCCTCGATGTGATTCGCGAGGACTGCGGCTTGACCGGCACGAAGGAAGGTTGCGGCGAAGGCGAGTGCGGGGCGTGCACTGTCCTCATCGACGGCGTCCCCGTAGACTCCTGCATCGTTCCCGTCGCGCACGCGGAGGGACGCAAGGTCGTCACCATCGAAGGCGCGTCCGCGACGAAGCTCGGGAGAGCGCTCCAGGATGCGTTTGTCGTGCACGGCGGCGCGCAGTGCGGCATCTGTACGCCCGGCATGATCCTCGCGGCCACGCCGCTGAAGAAGGGCGACTCGCTCGACGACATCAAGTTCGCCCTGGCGGGAAATCTCTGTCGCTGCACCGGCTATCCCGCGATCTTCCGATCCGTGAAGACCGCGTTGAAGGGAAAACGTGCCGGCCGTCGTTAGCACGCTGGCGCTCGAACGGCCGCGATCGCTGAAGGCGGCGCTGGCGCTGCTGGCCAGCGAACCCGCGCTCACGCCAATTGCCGGCTGCACCGATGTCTATGTCGGACTGCACTTCGGCACGATGCGGGAGCGGCGCTTCATCGACCTGTGGAACCTGAAAGAGCTGCGCGGCATCAGCGTCGATCGTGACGTGCTGCGGATCGGCGCGCTCTCGACCTACACCGAGATCATCGCCTCGAAGCTGGTGCAGAAGCGCGTGCCGATGCTGATCGCGGCCGCGCGCGAGGTGGGCGGTGCGCAGATCCAGAATCGAGGCACGCTCGGCGGAAATGTGGCGAACGCCTCGCCGGCCGGCGATACGCTGCCGGTGCTGGCGGCGGCGAATGCGCGGATCGTGCTGCGCAGCCAGGCCGGCACGCGCACGGTTCCCTTCGATGGTTTCTACACCGGCTATCGCGCGAGCGTGCGACGGCCCGGCGAGTTGATCGTCGCGATCGAGATCCCCCGCATCGACGGCCGCCAGTGGTGGCGCAAGGTTGGCACGCGCCGGGCGCAGGCGATCTCGAAGATCATGATGGCGGCGGTCCGGGGCCCAGAAGTTCGCATCGCCATCGGCTCGGTCGGTCCAACCGTGATCCTCGCGAAGAGCGCCGCAGCCGTACTCGCCCGCGGCGGTTCGATCGTTGACGCGCAAGCGGCGCTGTTGAACGAGATCACGCCGATCGACGATGTGCGATCGACGAGGGAGTATCGAGCGAAAGTCGCCGCGAATCTGCTCGAGAGTTTCTGGACGGCGAAATGATCGCTCGCGCCGTAGTTGTCGCCCTCCTCTTCGCATCCCCGGCTTTTGCGCAGGACGCCCGTGAGACCCGCGTGATGGCCGCCGTGCGAAGCGCCATGACGCCGGCCTTGCCATTTCCGGCGAGCGACGATGCGGGGGCGCTGCCGGCGAATGGTGACACTGAAGCGTTGTGGATGGTGCGGCCGATCGAGCCTGGCGATCACGTCATTGAAGTGATCGCCAACCCGTTAAACAGCGTCAATCAACTGCGCGCGGCCCGCGCCATGGCGCAAATCGAGAACAACATCGAAGCGGCGCAACGAAAGGCGACCGCGCAGTACGATCGCGCCCTGGCCGAGGCCAAGCGCACCGGCAAGTCGCAGGACGTGGACGGGATTACGCTGGCTGATGAGGGCGTGGCCGGCGCAAAGATTGACGCGGACTCGCACGTCGAAATCGAAGTCCTCTTCAATCAACCAGCCTACAAGTTCGACATGCCGACGTCGATTCAACCGTCATCCTCGACGCAGGTATCGATACCCGGAGCGGTCGCGGTGATCTCGGTGCCGTCGAACACCTACCGTGACGAGCGCCTGGGCGGCGATCGTTACGCGGAGGCGCAGGCCCAGGTGTTCCTCGGCCGGTTGGCGGCTCCGGAGATCCACAAGCGTGCGGATAACACTTACGAGGTATCCGCCAGCCCGGCGCCGGCGGAAAATGCCGCCCCCCTCACCACGCTGGTGATCCGCATTCGCGGCAATGAGGTGCTGATGGCGGATTTGCTCCGCAAAACCAACTGGAACGCGGTGCTGGAACTATTGCAGTAGGCCTGCCGTAACAACTAGAGAAAGCAGGTTTTATGTTCCGGCTCTACGAATGGAATTTCTCCAGCACGATCGAACTGGTGACCGGCGTGTTGCTTGTGGTCACCATCCTGGCAGTGGGCTTCGTCCGCTGACGGCCCGTTTGGACTGACGGCCTGTCTGGCCTGATCTAATGACTTGGCTTGTCGGGCGCTGCAAGATAGCTCCTGCGCGCCCGCACGGTCATTCCCGGTTTCGACACTTTCACCTCCAGCTTGTGGACCTTGCCGTCGAGCCCGGCCGGGGCAAACCCGATCAGGTACTGGCTGCGCAGCTCCTGCGCGACCCGCGTGAAGGTGGGTGCGAGGTCGGCTGACTTCGCCAGCTCGAAGTACCCGCCGCCGGTTTCGTCCGAGATCTTGCGCAGGTCGCGCGACGGGCGCGTCTTCACGATCCGCATGCCGTTGAAGTACTCCGACTCCAGCCCGATCGAATAGACCATCACTTCTTCGTCACGCGCGCGTTCCAGCACGGACTTGAATCCGAGCTTGCTGGAGGTGTCTTCGCCATCGGTGAAGACCAGCACGACGCGGCGTCCTTCAATGCCTTGCAGGGCGTCGAGGCCCGCGCCAATGCCGTCGTTCAGGCGCGTCGGATTGCCGAAGTACAGATCATTCAAGTCGCCGATCAGTTCGTCGCGGTTGTTGGTGAACGTGCCGCTCAACTGGATCTTGTCGTTGAACGCGCCGACCTGCGCCTTGTCGACCGGCAGCAGGCGGAGCAGGAACTGTTCCGCGGCGCGATTCAACAGCTTGAGGTTCGCGGTCATGCTCGCGCTGGTGTCGAGCATCACGACCGCGGTGAACGGTTGCGACTCGTTGGAGAACAGCGTGACGTCGGTGGGCTTGCCGTTGTCGAGGATCGAGAAATCGGCCTGCGTCAGGTCCGGGACCAGGCGTCCGCTGGGGTCGATCACCGTCGCGTATATGGGGACGGTGCGCACGTTCGACTTGAAGATCGGCTGTTCCTGTCCGGACACCGCCAGCGAACCGGCAAGCAGGGCGACACCGATAGCAAAAGAGGACAACCTGGACATGACACTCCAACTTTAGCAAAGGTTGTACCCTTGGAACCGGAGTGGTTGATCCTGCCGTCGGCCTCTGTTCCGGGTGTCAGCACTGCCGTATCGTGAAGAGCGAGCGCTCGTCGTTTTACATGTGCCGTCTGTCGCTTACGGACCCCGAATATCGCAAATACCCGCCGCTTCCGGTCCTGCGCTGCCCCGGCTATCGGCCTCTCGATCCGGATGATAAGCTGACGGGATGAAGCGTCCATTTCAGGCCTGGATGGCGGCCGCGCTGCTCGCGACGGCAGCCGCATTCACGAGTGCCTGCGCCCAGGAACCGACCGCGTCAGCGCAGTCGCCGGCGCCGCAAGGCAATCCCGATCAGGTCGTCGCCGAAGTGGCCGGCGTGCCCATCACCCTCAAGGACGTCGATGCGAAGTGGGAAGAATTCGACGCCGCCGAGCGCGCGCGCGTCACGCAGGCGATGTACCAGAATCGCCGCAACATGCTCGACCAGCTGGTCGGGGACCGGCTGATCGCCAACGCGGCGAAGGCCGCCAGCCAGACCTCGGACAAGTTCATCGAGGCGTATGCGGCGAAGCTGCCGCCGGTGTCGGAGGCGGACGTCGCGGCGTTCTACGAACAGAACAAGGAACGCGCGCAGGGCCGCACGCTCGACCAGCTGCGCGGCGAGATCAAGCCGTTCCTGGATGCGCGCCGCGACGCGCAGGCCCGCGCCATGCTCGTCGAGGAGTTGAAGGCGAAGAACGCCGGCGGCGTCAGGGTGATGCTCGAACCGCCGCGCTACACGGTGCCGCTCACCGCGGATGATCCCGTGCGGGGCAACGCCGCCGCCCCGATCACGATCGTCGAGTTCTCGGACTTCCAATGCCCGTTCTGCCAGCGCGTCAACCCGACCCTGGCGCAGGTGCGCCAGGCCTACGGCGACAAGGTGAAGATCGTCTTCAAGGATTACCCGCTGCCGAATCACCCGCAGGCGCCGAAAGCCGCGGAGGCCGCGCGCTGCGCCGGCGAGCAGAAGAAGTACTGGGAGATGCACGACGCGATGTTCGCGAACCAGCGCGCGTTGGAAGTACCCGCGCTGAAGCAGACCGCGCGCGCCATCGGCCTGGAAGGCGCGGCGTTCGACTCGTGCCTCGACTCGGGCAAGTTCGCCGCGACGGTTCGCAAGGGCACCGCGCTCGGCGACCAGATGGGCGTCAACTCCACGCCCACGCTCTACATCAACGGCCGCGCCGTGATCGGTGCGATGCCGTTCGAGAACTTCAAACAGATCATCGACGAAGAACTCGCGAAGAAGTAACAATGCCTGTATGCAGGCAATCCTCGCGCGCGAATTCGGCGGTCCTGACGTCCTCAAGCTCGAAGACCTTCCCGATCCGGTAGCCGGCGCCGGGCAAGTGCGGATTCGTGTTCACGCGATCGGCGTGAATCCGTACGAGACCTACATGCGCGCCGGTGTCTACGCCATCAAGCCTGATCTCCCCTACACGCCGGGTGCGGACGCCGCCGGCGTGATCGATCAGGTGGGTGCGGGCGTGACGGGCTGGAAGGCCGGTCAGCGCGTTTACATCAGCGGCACCGCCCAGGGCAAGGCGCAGGGCGCCTACGCGCAGTACGCCGTCTGCCTCCCCGAACAACTCCACCGCCTCCCCGATCGCATTTCGTTCGCGCAGGGTGCGGGATTGTTCGTGCCGTACGTCACGGCGTGGCGGGCCTTGTTCGGCCGCGCCAACACGCGCGCCGGCGATCGGGTATTGATTCATGGCGCGAGCGGCGGCGTCGGCAGCGCGGCGACGCAATTTGCCGCGGCGGTGGGCGCCACGGTGATCGGCACCGCCGGCACCGACGAAGGGCTGGCGCTGGTGCGCGCGCAGGGCGCGACGCATGCGTTCAATCACAAGAGTGCCGGCTACCTCGACGAGGTCACCAGGGTGACCGACGGACGCGGGCCCGACGTGATTCTCGAGATGCTGGCCAACGTGAATCTCGACCACGATCTCACCGTGATCGCACCGGGCGGACGGATCGTCGTGATCGGCAATCGCGGCCGCGTCGAGATCGATGCGCGCAAGATCATGATGAAAGACGTCCAGGTCTTCGGCTTTGCGTTGTGGGGCATCCCGCCGGACGAGATTCGCCGCGCGCACCTCGCGATCCATGCCGGCCTCGAAAGCGGCGCGCTCAATCCGGTGGTCGGCACCGAGATGCCGCTTGGCGATGCCGCGAGGGCGCATCAGCAGGTGATGGAGCCGGGCGCGCGCGGCAAGATCGTCCTGGTGCCGTAGCCCATGGACTGGTTCTCACGCCTGGATTCGCCGCAGAACGCGCTCGCCATCCTGACGGCGATGATCACGCCTGCCGTGTTGATCTCGGCCTGCGGCGCATTGATCTTCTCGACCAGCACCCGGTTGGGCCGCGTCATCGATCGCACGCGGACCTTGTCCGAGCGATTTCAGGAGCTCGCCGCGCATCCCGAGAAAGACGACATGTCGGAAGAGCGGCGAGTGTTGATCTTCACGCAGCTCGATCGGCAGACGTCCCGGGCGAGACTGATCCAGCGAGCGATGGCGGCCTATTACACCGCCCTCGGCATCTTCGTAGCCACGACGGTGGCGATTGCGATCTTCTCCGCGGCGGCGCGAAATTTCACCTGGATCGCCGTGCTGCTCGGCGTGTTGGGCACGCTCTACATGTTGTACGGATCGGTCTTGCTGATCGTCGAATCGCGGATGGCGCTGAGCGCGATCATGACGGAGATGGACTTCGTCTGGAAGGTGAGCCAGAAGTACGCCGGCGAAGGCCTCACCACCAAGCCCGGCGGACCGTTCACCTGGCTCGGCCGCAAGATTCAATAGCGATCTAGTCCCTCAGCGCGACGATCGGATTGGTCCGCATCGCGCGTCGGGCGGGAATCAGCGTCGCGGCGATCGCGACGACGGCGAGCACGCCAGTCACCAGCCCAAACGTCAGCGGATCCCTCGGCGCCACGTCGAACAGCATCGACGCCATGAAGCGCGTCATCGCCACGGCAGCCATCAAGCCGATCGAAATGGCGATCCCGGTCAGCCGCAATCCTTGCCCGAGAACCATTCGAATCAAGCTCGCCGGCGAGGCGCCAAGGGCCGCGCGGACACCGAGTTCTCGCGAGCGGCTGGTCACGGCAAACGCCATCACGCCGTAAGTGCCGATCGCGGCGAGGAGAAGCGCCGTGCCCGCGAAGAGCGCCACGATCCACGTGTTGAAGCGACGTTCTGCCATCGATCCGGAAAGGATCTCGTCAATGGATCGGATCCGCGAGACCGGCTGTTGCGGATCGGCCTCGCGGACAGCCGAGCGGAGCAGCGCCGCCGCGGCCGTCTTCGCGACGGCACCCCCGTCGGTCCAGACGGTGAAGGCGAGAAACGGCCATCGCTCGTCGTTCTGCTCCAGCGGCAGGTAGAACGTCGGATCGGCGGGACGTTCCACGGACCGGTATCGCGCATCGGCCACCACGCCGACGATCTGATGCTTTTTGTTGCCGCCAAACCGGATCACCTTGCCGATGGGATCGCGGCCGGCAAAGTACTTGTTCACCAGCGCCTGGTTCACGATCAGCACCGGCGGCGTATCGGCGCGATCGATCGCTGCGCTGAAGGCGCGTCCGGCTACCAGCGTGATGCCAAGGGCGCGGAAGTACTCGGGCGAGATCAACTGGAAGTCGGCGTTGGGCTGCTGATCGGGCGGCAACACCGGATCCCCTTCGATGCGCATGCCGCGGTTCGGCGCGCCAGTAAGAGGCGCGGTGGACGACGCGGCAACGGCACGCACGCCCGGTTGGGTCCGCACGCGATCCATCACGCTGTTGATAAAGCGGATCTTCCTGCCCGGATCGATTTGCCCGTCCTTCCCAATCGGCTGCACGTAGCCTGGCGTCAGGTTGATCTCGGCCAGGACACGATCGCGTGTTGCGAATCCGAGATCGATCTGCGTGGCATGAACGAAGCTGACCAGCAATAGGCCGGCGCCGACCAGCAACACCTGCGCGAGCGCCAGTTCCCCGATCACCAGGGCGTGATGACCACGACGCACGCTGCGGTGGCCGGCGACGCGTTGCCCAATGCGGCCCAGGTCATTCGCGGACGTGCGAGCCGTCTGCATGGCGGGCCCAAGGCCGAAGGCGATCGCGGTCAGCAGTGTCATGACGATCGTGAAGATCAAGACGGTCGGATCGATCGCAATCTCCGCGAGTCGAGGCAGGTTCTGCGGCGCCACCAGGACCAGCGCTCGGACGCCTGCCATCGCCAGCGCCAGGCCGGCGATGCCGCCCGGCACCGCGATGATCAGCGTCTCGATCAGCAGTTGCCTGACGATGCGTGAGCGCGCCGCGCCGAGGGCGTAGCGCATCGAGATCTCGGCCTGGCGAGTGGCGGCCTGGCCGAGCAGCAGGTGCGCCACGTTGGCGCACGCGATCAGTAGCAGCACCGCGACCGCGATCTGCAGCAAGACGATCAACGGCCGCGCGTTACCGACGACCTGCTCGTGAAGCGGTACGACGCTGGCGCCGAGGCCGGCATTGGTCGACGGATACTGCTGCGACAGCGATGTCATCACGCTCGTCACTTGCGCCTGCGCTTGCTCGCGCGACGTTTCCCGACTGAGCCGCCCCACAACGGCGATGAAGTGCGAGTCGCGGACGATGGTGACGTCTCCGGGGAACGGCACGCTCCTGGGAACGCCACGGTCCCCGGTGATCCAGACTTCGCCGCCGGCGGCCATCGGCATGTCGAAGCCCCGCGGAAGGATGCCGATGATGGTGTACGGGATGCTGTTGATGATCATCGTCCTGCCGATCGCATCCCTTGCGCCGCCGTACTGCTGATGCCACAGCGCATCCGTTAAGACCGCCACGCGCGGCCGGTCGACCCCGTCGTCGTCCGCCGTCATGACGCGGCCGGCTTGCGCCTGCACGCCGAGCACCTCGAAGAAGTTCGCCGACGCGGACACTGCGTGAATGCGCTGCGCCTCTCCGCCGCCGGTCATGGTGGCGGTGAAATCGTCGAATGCCGCCAGTCCTTCGAATGCCGTCGTTTCTCGCCGCCAATCGAGGAAGTTGGCGGGCGCGACTGGTCGCTGTGGATTATCGGCACGCGTTTCCCACACGGCGACGAGGCCGGCCGGGTCGGCATAGGGCAGCGGTTTCAGGACGCTGCCGTTCAACACGGTGAAGATCGCGGTGTTGGCGCCGATGCCGAGCGCCAGAGACGCGATCGCCGCGAGTGACAGCAGCGGATGACGGAAGCAGAGCCGAATGGCGAGGCGAAGGTCGGTCATGAGAGTAGAATTCCCGGAACCATGCGAAAACTCTTCTTGCTCACGGCGTTGATGTTGTTGGCGCCGCAGGCGGGTCTCAAGACCCGCCTCTACGCAACTCAGACGGCGCCCGCCTCGAATCCGTTAGCAGGGGATGTCGACAAGATTTCCGCCGAGATCAACCCGCAGGTGGTCGCCTGGCGGCGGGACTTTCACAAGTTTCCGGAACTGGGCAACCACGAGACGCGCACGGCGAAGGTGATCGCCGACGAACTGAAGCGCCTCGGCTACGAGGTGACGGTCAACGTCGCCACCACCGGCGTGGTTGGCGTGCTCCGCGGCGGCCGGCCGGGTCCCGTGGTCGCACTGCGATCCGACATGGACGCGCTGCCGGTCACCGAGCAGGGCGACCTGCCGTTCAAGTCAAGCGCGAAGGCGCAGTGGGCCGGGCAGGAAGTCGGCGTGATGCACGCGTGCGGTCACGACAATCACATGGCGATCCTGCTCGGCACGGCGACGACGCTGGCCCGCATGAGGGATCGGCTGCCCGGGACGGTGAAAGTGATCTTCCAGCCGGCCGAAGAGGGCGCGCCTCCCGGCGAAGTCGGCGGCGCCGAGCAGATGATCAAGGAGAACGCGCTCGAGAACCCGAAAGTGGATGCGATGTTCGGGCTTCACGTCTTTCCGTTTCCCGTCGGCCAGGTTCGCTATCGGCCGGGTCCGTTGATGGCCAGCCAGGACAACTTCATCATCCGCGTCAAGGGCCGCCAGACGCATGGCGCGATTCCCTGGGGCGGCATCGATCCGATCGTGATCGGATCGCAGATCGTCATGGCGATGCAGACGATCATCAGCCGATCGGTCAACATCACCGAGGCCCCGGCCGTCGTCACCGTCGGGCGATTCACCGGCGGCAACCGCGCCAATATCGTCCCCGAGCAGATTGAGCTGGAAGGCACCGTCCGCGCGTTCGACGAGAACGTCCGCACCGACATTCAGAATCGCATTCGCAGCCTCGCCACGAACATTGCCGAGGCGTCGGGCGCGACCGCGACCGTGGAGATCGCGAAGGGGTATCCGGTCACCCGCAACGATCCCGGATTGACCGAACGCATGTTGCCGACCCTGCGGCGCGTGGCCGGCGACGTGGTGCAGGCGTCACTCACCGGCACCGCTGAGGACTTCTCGTTCTTCGGTCAGCAGGTCCCGAGCATGTTCATCTTCCTGGGCGTCACGCCAAAGGATCAGGACTACACCAAGGTGGCGCAGAATCATTCGCCGCTGTTTTTCGCCGACGAAGCCGCGCTGCCGGTTGGGGTCAGGGTGATGACGAACCTGACGCTGGACTACTTATTTGGCGGCAAGTAACCGGCGAAAGCTCACGTTGCGGATGCTGCCGACGTGGTCGACCTGGAGCTGGCCGATCACGTCCTTGAATTTCCGGTCGAACATCGCGACCTCGTCGCCCTCGAGAGCGACGTAAACGGTCGCGCCATGTGACTGCAGCTCGCGGACCGTCGTGGTGAGCTGAGCTGGTGTGACGAAATCCCATCGAATGGTCTGGCGTTTTCCGTACCAACGCAGCGAGCCGCTGTGCTGATTGGCCATCACCACGCTGCTCGCCGGCGTGTTGATGTTGATCCATTCCCCCGCCAGCGGATAACGCGCCTCCAGCGCCGAGATGTCCCACGCGCTCGAGATACGCAAGAGATGCTCGGATCGCCACGTCACGATCGCCATGAATGCGCACACCATCACCGCTGTCGCGGTGGCGTTCCGAGGATAGCGGGCGACGTGCATCAATCCGTCGGCCGCAACGATCGTCAGTGGAACCAGGCCTGGGAGAATGAATCGCAACGTCTCCCAATGATCGAACGGCAGGTAGAACAGATACGGCAGCAGCACCCCGCCGCCGACTGCCAGCGGCAGGTTGCGTGGATCGGGCCGCGCCGCGAAGATGCCCACGATCAATCCCGGCAACCATAGTGGACCGACGACGGTCCAGCCATGACCGAAGAAGATCTTCAGGTTGGTGCCGAGATTGCCGATCGCGAACAATCCACCTGCCGCGCCGTAGCCCGTTGAGAATGGCGATCCGAACAGATGATCCTGGATCGCCATCTGCGCCAGCACGCCGATTGCCAGGCCGGCGACGCTGAACACCAGGCGGCGGCGAGGTTGGTCGCCTCGCTGGGACGCGAACGGAATGATCGCGGCAGGGATCAGCAAGACCGGACGCGTGATCACCGCAGCGCCGGCGGCAAGTCCGGCGACGAACGCCGTCGCGGCTGATGCGCGCATCGCCAGGACGAGGGCGGCCATCACGAAGAAGGTCGCCGTCATGTCGCTCATCGGCTGCTTCGCATAGGCGACGAACACGGGATTCCACGCCACCAACGCCGTGGCGAAGAGCGCCGTTTCCCCGTCGTGCCAATCACGCGCCAGCCGGTAGACAAGGGCGAGCGTTAACAGCGCCATGATCGGCGACACCAAGAACACCGCGTCCGATCCGCCGATCGCGCTGAACAACGCCATCACGGATGACACACCGATTGGATACGCCGGCACGATGCCGGAACCATCCGGCGCCGGCGCCCATCCAAGCGGCGAGGCGATCGCCAGCCGATTCGCAGCGGAGATCCAATCGGCGATTGGCGCCGCGTCAACCAATTGCCCGCTGGCGATCAGGTGACTGGCGCTGACATAGCCGTACGAGTCCGCGCCCCCGATGGTCGACAGGAGGAAACGGAACCAACTGGCGATGCTGCCGGTGATCGCGACCAACAGCGTGATTCGCATCAACCAGGCGCTCAACGCGGGCAAGCCGATTCGCCAGCGAATGGCGAGCAGCACGAGCGAAATGACGAGGACGCGGCCCGCGCTGTGTGATTTCAGTGCAACGCCGCCGATCCTGTAGTCGATGCCGGCGAGCGCAACGACGATGGCGAGGGCGATCGATGCGGCCAGCAGCCAGTCCACGACGGCGCCGAAACGTGCGAGCGCGGTAGTAGAATTCCGCTCGATGAATCGATTTGCCACGGCCACGCTCATTATTGCCCTGACTGCCGCCACGCTGGTCGCCCAGGCGCCGCCACCCCCGACTCCCATCTATACCGAGAAGTCGGCCGGCAATGGCCCGCTGGATCGCCTGTCGTTCAGGTCGATCGGTCCCGCCACGCCGTCCGGCCGCGTCGATGACTTCGCGGTCCTCGAAAGCGATCCGTCGACGTTCTATGTGGGCATGGCGACGTCTGGCGTCTACAAGACCACCAACGCCGGCACCACGTTCACCTCGGTGTTCGACAACGAAGGCAGCGGCTCGATCGGCGCGGTCGCGATTGCGCCAACGGACGCGAACCTGGTGTGGGTCGGCACGGGCGAGGGCAACAATCGCCAGAGCGCGTCGTGGGGCGACGGCATCTACAAGTCCAGCGATGGCGGCCGCTCCTGGAAGAACATGGGCCTCAAGACCAGCAAGCAGATCGCGAAGATCATCGTCGATCCGATGGACTTCAATGTCGTCTACGTGGCCGCGCTTGGCGATCTGTGGGCGGCGGGCGGCGAGCGTGGGGTCTACAAGACGATCGACGGCGGCGTGACCTGGAATCGCATCCTGAACGTCGATGACGACACCGGCGCCACCGAGCTGGTGATGGATCCGGCGAACAACAAGACCATTTACACCGCGACGTATCAGCGCCGCCGGATGCAGTGGGGCATGAACGGGGGCGGCCCCGGCTCCAACATCTGGAAGACGACCGACGGCGGCGTGTCGTGGACGAAGCTGGAATCGGGCATTCCTGCCGGCCCCAAGGGCCGCATCGGCCTCGACGTCTATCGCCGCAATCCCAACATTGTCTACGCGCGCGTCGAGCACGAGACGCAGGGCGGCATCTATCGCTCCGACAACGGCGGCGCGACGTGGCGAAAAATGAGCAGCGATAACCCGCGCCCGATGTACTTCGGCGTGATCAAGATCGATCCGCAGACCGATTCGCGCATCTACGTGCCCGGTGTGTCGCTGAACGTGTCGGATGACGGCGGCAAGACGTTCCGCGATACCGGGGCGGAGCGCATCCACGTCGATCATCACGCGTTGTGGATCAATCCGCGCGATCCGCGCCACTTGATCATCGGCAACGACGGCGGCGTCAGCATCTCGCACGATCGTTCGGAGACCTGGGCGTGGCTGCCGAACATCCTCGGCGCCCAGGCGTATCACGTCGAGTTCGACATGCAGACGCCGTATCACGTGTGCGCGGGCTTGCAGGACAACAACACCTGGTGCGGCCCGAGCGCGGTGAGAACCAACAGCGGCATCACCAACGACAGCTGGTACGTGATCAGCGGCGGCGACGGCTTCCAACCGCTCATGGATCCGACCGACGCGAACATCGTCTACGGCGAATCGCAGGACGGCCGCATGAGCCGCACGAATCGCCTGACCAACGAGCGCACGACGGTCCGGCCGGAGCCGGCGGAGCAGAAGCCGGGCGACACGACCGGGCAGTATCGCTTCAACTGGGACACGGCGATGCAGTTGTCGCCGTTCGATCCGGCGACGATCTACATCGGCGCCAACATGGTGTTGAAGTCGTCGGATCGCGGCCGCTCGTATCAGCCGATCAGCCCTGACCTGACCACCAACACCGATCGCGAAACGCTGTCGATCATGGGTGTCGCCGGCAAGGACATCAAACTCGCCAAACACGACGGGGTGACGTCATTTGGCAACATCGTCACGCTCGAAGAATCCGCGGCCCGCGCCGGCGTGGTGTGGGTCGGCAGTGACGATGGTGTCGTCAGCGTGACGCAGGATTCGGGCAAGACGTGGACGAACGTGACGTCGAAGATCGGCAACATCCCGAAGTTCACCTACGTGGCCGACGTGCTGCCGTCGCGCGCGGCTGCCGGCACGGCCTACGTATTGTTCGACGGCCATCGCGGGGGTGACTACACGACCTACGTGTTCACGACCACCGACTTCGGGGCGACGTGGAAGTCGATCGTTAGCAACCTGCCGAAGGGCGAGGTCGCCCGCGGCATCGCGGAAGATCGCCGCGATCCGAACATCCTGTATCTCGGCACCGAGACCGGGTTGTGGGTGAGCTGGAACAAGGGCGGCGCGTGGACGCGCATCAAGGCCAACTTGCCGACGATGCCGATCTACGAGATCAAGCAGCATCCGCGCGACAACGATTTGATTCTCGCCACGCACGCCCGCGGGATCTGGATCCTCGACGATCCGACGCCGATCCAGGAGTGGGCGAAATCGGAAAACGCCGACGCGCACCTCTTCAACACCGAGCCGGCGACGATCATGAACCAGGCAAATGACCAGATGAAGGGCTTCGAGGGCGATCGCCTGTTCCTGGGCCTCAATCCCGCGCCCGGCGCGACGCTGGCGTATCGCCTCAAGGCGGACGCGAAGGACATCAAGATCACCATCAAGGATGCGAGTGGATCGACGGTCCGCGAATTGAGCGGCACCGCGCCGAGCGGCCCGGCGCCGAGCGATCTGCGCGATCGCAACAAGGCCGGCCTCAACATCGTGAAGTGGGATCTGCGCATCCAGCCGCTGAAGCCCGTGCCGCCGGCTCCTGGGGCT